>Ga0308025_1000063_pt1 | contig 54933 bp, 26 predicted proteins | sample Neamet422_FD_201298 | JGI IMG/M metagenome (GOLD analysis project Ga0308025, IMG submission 201298) | Marine microbial communities from water near the shore, Antarctic Ocean - #422 | ecosystem: Environmental > Aquatic > Marine > Unclassified | place: Southern Ocean | collected 2014-10-03
GCAGGAACTTGCCCTGTTCGTGGACATTCTAATGTTCAAGGAGACAGAACTATGGGGATTTGGGAAAGACCAAAAGCTGCTTTTTTGGACAGTTTAGAAAAAGAATTCAACTTTAAAGCTCCTAGAGAACATGGTTTTGACGTCGTTGAAGCCATTGAAGCAATGCATCAAAAGAAAGCTAAAGTATTTTTTGGAATGGGTGGGAATTTTATTTCTGCAACTCCCGATACTGAATTTACTGCGGATGCTTTGCGCAACTGTAATTTAACAATTCAAGTGTCTACAAAACTAAATAGAAGTCATTTAATTACGGGTAAAAAAGCATTGATTTTACCGTGTTTAGGACGTTCAGAAAAAGACTATCAAACTTCTGGGGAACAGTTTGTTTCTGTAGAAAATTCTATGGGTGTTGTTCATCAATCTAAAGGAAACCTAGAGCCTTGTTCTGAAAAGTTATTGAGTGAAACTGCAATTGTAGCAAATTTGGCAAATTTAACGTTAAAGAATTCAACTACAAATTGGATTGATTTAACGTCTAACTACGATTTAATTCGTGATAAAATTGAAGCTACAATTCCTGGTTTTGAAAACTTCAACAAACGAGTAAGAATTAAAGGCGGATTTTATCTACCAAATAATGCAAGGGAAAATAATTTTAAACCAACAGCTACAGGAAAAGCAAACTTTAGTATTAATAAACCTTCAGAAATTGCGTTGAAAAACAATCAATTTATGATGATGACGATAAGAACTCATGATCAATACAACACAACCATTTATGGCTTAAACGATAGATACAGAGGTGTTTTAAACGAAAGAAGAATTATTTTCATGAATGCAGACGACATGAATAGTTTGGGTTTACATAAATTAGATTTGGTAGATTTAACAAGTCATTTCAACAATGAAGAAAGAGCCGCAAAAGGTTTTTTAGTAGTACCTTATAACATTCCAAAACAATGTACAGCAACCTATTTCCCAGAAGCTAATGTTTTGGTTCCATTAAAAAGCAAAGCAGATATTAGCAATACCCCAACTTCAAAAACAGTCATTATTACCATTAAAAAAAGATAAATTTATTGCATGATAAAGTCTTCTGATAAAAACATAGACTTTAGAATACACATTTTGCATATCCATAAAATTAGGTTTTTTTTTAACTTGCTTTTTTACACAAGTAAATACGTTACCTATTGAAATGAAAATCCTTTTTCGAGAGACGAAAAAAGATTATAACAAAAGCCTTTCCTTAGTCTAAAGGAACGCCCAAAATCATCTTATTTTCTTTTGGATGAAAAACCTGAAGTGTTTCTTTTACTTTTTGGTGAAGATTTCCTAAAAGAGGCACTCTTTTTATTGAAGTCGTTTTTTGTAGGTGCTTTATTTCTTTTTGGTTTTGCTTGTTTTGGTTTTTCTTTAACCTCCGATGCTTCTTCTGTTTTTGATGAACTAGAAATCATTTTATTGATTTCTTTCATTTCATCCTCCGTTAATTCTCGCCAATCTCCAGCTTGTAAATAGCCAAGTTCAACATTCATAATTCTTGTGCGCTTTAACTTGGTAACTTCATAATCTAAGTACTCACACATTCTACGAATTTGACGATTTAAGCCTTGTGTTAAAACAATTTTAAATATTTTATCACTTACTTTTTCGACTTTACATTTTTTAGTAACGGTTCCTAAAATCGGAATTCCATTACCCATACTTACTATAAAATCTTCTGTAATCGATTTGTCTACAGAAACAAAATATTCTTTTTCGTGATTGTTTCCTGCACGTAAAATTTTGTTGACAATATCTCCATCATTTGTTAAGAAAATTAAACCTTCAGATGGTTTGTCTAAACGCCCAATTGGAAACAATCTCTCTGGGTAATTTACATGCTTTACAATATTATTTGGTTCTCTGTCATCTGTCGTAGAAACAATACCAACAGGTTTATTTAAAGCAATATATAGTGTAATATTTTTTGGTTCAACAAGTCGTCCATCAAACTTTACAACATCTTTTTTACCTACTCTATTTCCTAATTGAGTTGGTTTTCCATTTATAGTAATTCTACCTTCTTTTATAAATTTTTCTGCTTCTCTACGAGAACAAACGCCTGAAGAACTTATATACTTATTAAGGTTTATTGATTGTTGATTATTGATTTCCAATGAAAAATATTTTCAGCAAAAGTAAGTATAAGATTATAATTCTATGGTTCTAAATGTTAAATTAATTCTAGGTGAGTTCACTTTTTTAGTTGGTGGCAATCTGTGTAACCAATTCGTTTGAGTTCCTTTTTTCATCACCAATAGACTACCATTTTCTAAAATAACATCTACTCTTTGTTTGTTTTCTTTATGCTTAAAAGAAAATTTTCGCTCTGCGCCTAATGAAAGTGAAGCTATTGCTCCGTTTTTCTTTAGCATTTTTTCTCCGTCAGAATGATATGCCATCCCTTCATCACCTGAATGATATAAGTTTAACAAACAAGAATTATAGGTTTCTCCGCTTTCTTTTTCTACTATTTCTTTTAATTCAAGTAACTCTTTGGTGAAAATATACGCCGTTTTTGTCACTTTAGAATACGTATAAGAAAATTCTGACGCTCCATACCAAGCTACTTTTCTTTTCGTTATTATCTTTTTACCAAATATGATTGCTTCATCATTATTAAATTGAATGGTTTTTATTAATTTTTGATAATAGAAATCACATTGGTTTTTATCTAAAATAAGTCCATGATAGTTTGTAATTCCATCAAAAGGTAAAATGTTTGTAATTATTTCTTGGTTAAATAAATCCATATTTACGATTCATATACTTTCTAATGGATGATTTCAAACTCCTTTTCAGGATTATTAATAGAAAACAGAAACAAGCTTTTCATCAACTCATACTATTTTTCTAAAATAAATAGTATCAATATTTTATTCGACAACTGAATATTTTTTATATAAATCAAAATATTTTGTACTATTTCCGTTTTCAAACGGAATCAACGTAAAAGTGTACGTATGTTTAACATTTCCGTTAATAAGATATTTATCTAATGGTTTAGAATACCAACTATCAACACCAGCTACACCTCTTTGTTCAAGGTCTATATTTAACTGTACTAAATCTCTTTCTTTAATGTCTGTCGTATGTTTTCTGCCATTGTAATTACTAGCCGTTTTACTATAATCTAAATCGCTAGTAGTATCAAAATCTTCATTAAGCATATGTAAGGCAGAAATACCTAAACCTTTCGTTTTATTATTACTAACAACTAATAACCCTTCGTTATTTGAATTGGACAACGCAACCCAACGAACATCTGTTTTGTAGCCGTTTTCTTGAGGTCGGATATAAGGCACATATTGGTCTCTTACATTCGATTTATACACATCTATAAAAGCAGATACATTTCTATCTTGGTAGTTTTCCCAAGGGCCTCTACCATAATACACCATGTTATTATATGATTTTTGCAATAGCATACGCATACCAACCCTAGGAATATCGCCTTTATAAGTTGTTTCGTTTAGCGTATTTTTAATGGTTATCAACCCATTTCCATCAATAGTATAATTACTCGTAAAAAGGGTATTAACTCCAGCGAGATTGTATTCAACTTCTAATTCAATGCTATTCTCTTTTTTATGAAGGATATTTATACTTTTTACTTTAGAAAACAAAGAAGCTTCTTTCCATTTAATATTACGAGTTTGCATTTTACTACCCTGATCATTATCAGTTAAAGGTCTCCAAAAGTTAGGCTTAGGTCCATTTTCATCTTTAATTAATTCATTTTCTTTATATTTATATGAGATTATGTTACCAGATGAACGGCTAAATGTAATATCAAAAGTGGTATTATATACCCTAATATTTTCATCATTTTCATTGACAGAAATCGCAGGTGTTTTTTCTAAAGCAATTTGCGCTTTTTTGAAAAATTTATCTAATTTGATTTGCTCACGAGCCACTTCAAAACCTTTCGATAATAATCCCCAATTGGTTTTAGTTTTAGCGGAAAATTCAATAAAATACTCAGTATTTGGTTTAAAATCAATATCGTCTTCTAGTGCGATTCTAATTAATTTACCTGTATGAGGTAGTATCTCCAAATTTTCAATCGTTATTGATTTGATGATTTCCCCATCTGCTTTAAGTATCGCAGATACATCAAAAGCACTTAAATTAGTAAAGTCATATAGATTTTCAACTAAAATTTTAAGTTCCTTATCATCTTTATTGTACCCATTGAATTTGAAATTTATAAATTCCTGAGCTTTTTTCACTTCGTATAAAGCAGGTTGTGGAGTTCTGTCTGGAAAAACAATACCGTTATTTAAAAACGTATTATCCGATGGCATATTTTCTCCATAATCACCACCATAAGCATAGTATCTCTCTCCTTTCTCATTGGTTTTCCATATAGACTGATCTACCCAATCCCAAATAAAACCACCTTGTAAGTTGTCATACTGTTCTATCACATCCCAATAATCTTGAAAATTACCCGTACTATTACCCATTGAATGTGCATATTCGCTAGGAATATATGGTCTATCTGTTTTAGATCTTCCAACAATTTCAAAGGCTCTTGGTGTAGGATATTGAGGTGCTAAAATATCGGTATTCCAATCCATATCAAAAATATCATTTGGATTATCATCTTTATAAGGACGCTCATATTGCACAGGTCTTTTCGTTTTGTCAACTGCTTTTATAGCCTTATAGCCTGCATAAAAATTAACACCATTTCCCGCTTCATTTCCTAAAGACCATGTAATTACTGAAGGATGGTTTCTATCACGAATAACCATTCGAACCATTCTATCTACATGCGCTTTTTCCCAAGTAGGTTTTTTCGCCAATGAATGGTCTCCATAATACATACCATGAGACTCTATATTTGCTTCATCTACAACGTAAACACCATATATATCGCATAATTCATAAAATACACGACCTCTAGGGTAATGACTTAATCTAACTGCGTTGATATTGTTTTCCTTCCACATTTTAATATCTTTTAATATTAATGCTTCAGACATTATGTGGCCAGTTTCTGGATCTGCTTCTTGTGAATTAACACCTTTCAGTGTAATTCTTTGCCCGTTTACGAGTAATAATCCGTTTTTAATTTCGACACTTCTAAAACCTATTTTTCTAGTTATAACTTCTAAAATTTTTCCTTTAGAGTCCGTAAGTTCAAATACCAACGTATATAAATTAGGATGTTCAGCGCTCCATTGTTTTACATTTGGTACTACTGTATTAAATGAAATTTGATTTTCAGAAAACTTATTTACAAAGGTTTTTTTTATTTCATGTGCTAACAACTTCTTTTTATCATAAATCTTGTAGCTTAATTCTATCTTCTTTTTCTTTTTTAAATGATTTTCAAGTTGAATATCAGTACTAAAAACACCATCTTTATAAGCCCCATCTAAAGTAGAAGTAATTTCAAAATCTTTTACTCTAACTTTTGGTTGTTCATAGATAAATACACTTCGTTCTATACCGCTAATACGCCAAAAATCTTGACATTCTAAATAGCTACCATCTGTCCATCTAAAAATTTGGATAGCAATCGTGTTTTTTCCTGATTGAGCATGTTTCGTAATATCAAATTCTGCGGGTAATTTACTCCCTTGAGAATACCCAACATATGCACCATTAAGCCAAACAAAACCTCCAGATTTCATGGCTCCTATATGTAAAAAAAGCTGTTTCTTATTAAAGTTTTCGGGGAGTATAAAATCTCTTCTGTATGAGCCTACTGGGTTCGTGTCATGTGGAGTTTTTCCAGGGTTTTTGGGGTAAACACCATCTAACTCAATATCTTTAGAGATCGGTGCTTTATAATCTGCAAATTCATACTGATGATTTACATAAATAGGAGTTCCAAATCCTTCAACTTCCCAATTCGCAGGTACTTTTATAGGATCCCAAGAATCAAGATTTTCTTCAGGATTGAAAAAGGTTAAAGGCCTATCATCAGGTTTATCTGCTAAATTGAATTTCCAAATTCCATCAAGTACCAATTTATTACTAGAACTATTTAAAAGCGTATCTTTTATTGTTGATAATGATGTAAATGAGGCATGAGCTGGTTCTTTATTTTCTTCAATAACTTGTTCGTTTTCTATGTAATGATAAATGTCTTTAACTTGGCTATTACCAACAGAACAAAGAAAGAATAAAAAAGATGTGAATAAGGATGTTTTAGAGATCATCTTAAAATTGGGGTATTAAATAGTTTTGGTGAATTTAAGCAATAATAGCATAGTATTACGCTATTATTTTAAATTTCTAGAGGAGTAATTAAGCGTTTATATAAAGTATATTCTAATTTTAGACCTATTGTTTTAACCATTTTTTTTTGTTCTTAAATAACAAAAAATCAGGCTCACTTAATGCTGTTTTTTATTTCAACAAATCCTTTAGAAAAATTTAGAGCATCAATAGAATCGCCTTTTTTATCTAGTAAAAGTTCTCTGAATTTTATAAGCCAATCATCACTTCAAAATGTCTTTAAAGATCTTCTTTCTGAAGTTAGTCTTTCTGCTTTTACATGAAAAACATCCTAAAATAGATTAGGATGTTTTTTTAATTGAGATACTATTATAAAATCAGATTATTTTAAATGAATGTAGGGGCTATAAAAGCCCCTACACACTGTAAAATAAAACTATTTAAAAGAGTTTTATGAAAAAAATCTTAAAGTATTTCTCAAAACAATTTCGAGAAATTATTTTAATTATTTATTCACAATCACTTTCTTAGTTTCTGTTTGACCATTGGTCGTTAAACGAACAAAATAAATACCATTTGGCTGATTTGATAAATCAATTGAATGTGTTCTATTGGTAACGTTTGTATAATTAAATGATTGAAGTAATTTTCCTAAAACATTAAAAACAGTTACACTAACATCACTTGCATTATCCATTTCTAATTTCAGATTAGCAATTCCAGTAGTTGGATTTGGATAAATTCCAAAAGCCCCTGAAAATAATTCATCATTTACTGTACTTAAAGTAGTCTCAGCTATTAAGAAATCATCATAATATGCTAATGAAGGGTTAACAGCACCAGAAATAGTAGTCGCATAGAAGTCAATTGAATCTACACTTCCTGCTATTACATATTCTTTAACCAATGTACCACCATAATAAAATTGCCCTATTCCATTCTCATAATCAAGAACAAATTTTTGTTCTACCCATGTGTCTGGAGTTGCAGTAAAAGTTGTTACAACACCATTTTCAGATAACTCTCCTACTGTTGTGCTAAAATATAACGTTGCTTCGACATGCATAGCACCACCATCTATATAGTCACCCATTAAATGATAGTATGCACCACCACCGGTTGATGGTATATATTGCATCATCGTAATTGTTTTAGAACCTGAAGAAATTGGTTCTAAAAGAGCTACAGCATCTGTTAGAGTACCTGCATTATCCCAAACTTTCAAAGAATTAGTACCACTAACGGCATAATCTGTTGATACATCTGCATTAGAGGGTCCTCCCCAACCTTCCCATTCGCCAGCAGTAAACTGTCCGTCGAATGATCCTGCTGTATAAGCTTCGAAATCATCTTCCGTTAATCGTGCTATTGCAGGAACTGTTTCAGCTATTAAGAAATCATCATAATATGCTAATGAAGGGTTAACAGCACCAGAAATAGTAGTCGCATAGAAGTCAATTGAATCTACACTTCCTGCTATTACATATTCTTTAACCAATGTACCACCATAATAAAATTGCCCTATTCCATTCTCATAATCAAGAACAAATTTTTGTTCTACCCATGTGTCTGGAGTTGCAGTAAAAGTTGTTACAACACCATTTTCAGATAACTCTCCTACTGTTGTGCTAAAATATAACGTTGCTTCGACATGCATAGCACCACCATCTATATAGTCACCCATTAAATGATAGTATGCACCACCACCGGTTGATGGTATATATTGCATCATCGTAATTGTTTTAGAACCTGAAGAAATTGGTTCTAAAAGAGCTACAGCATCTGTTAGAGTACCTGCATTATCCCAAACTTTCAAAGAATTAGTACCACTAACGGCATAATCTGTTGATACATCTGCATTAGAGGGTCCTCCCCAACCTTCCCATTCGCCAGCAGTAAACTGTCCGTCGAATGATCCTGCTGTATAAGCTTCGAAATCATCTTCCGTTAATCTTGTTGGTGCAGGAATAACTGTCTCAGCTATTAAGAAATCATCATAATACGCTAATGAAGGATTAACAGCACCAGAAATAGTAGTCGCATAGAAGTCAATTGAATCTATACTACCTGCTATTACATATTCTTTAACCAATGTACCACCATAATAAAATTGTCCTACTCCATTCTCATAATCAAGAACAAATTTTTGTTCTACCCATGTGTCTGGAGTTGCGGTAAAAGTTGTTACAACACCATTTTCAGAAAATTCTCCTACTGTTGTGCTAAAATATAACGTTGCTTCGATATGCATAGCACCACCATCTATATAGTCACCCATTAAATGATAGTATGCACCACCACCTGTTGATGGTATATATTGCATCATTGTAATTGTTTTAGAACCTGAAGAAATTGGTCCTAAAAGAGCTACAGCATCTGTTAGAGTACCTGCATTATCCCAAACTTTCAAAGAATTAGTACCACTAACGGCATAATCTGTTGATACATCTGCATTAGAGGGTCCTCCCCAACCTTCCCATTCACCAGCCTGAAACTGTCCGTCGAATGATCCTGCTGTATAAGCTTCGAAATCATCTTCCGTTAATGGTCCTGGAGTATGCAAACCACCTACGACACCTATAACAGCATCTGTTGCATCAACTTCTTTAATGAATTTTAAAGGATTTCCTTGATCATTTGCATTCCATTGTCCTAATGTTCTATTAAAACCGCCACCGCCGTTTTGATTAACGTGCTGTGTATCTCCATCACGTCGTAACTCATAAGAATCTGGATGAGAAGCATTTGTAGTCTCTAGAATATCGAATATTACACCTGCATTCGCTGCGGTTGCCTGAAATAAAGAACCATTATGTCCAATTTCTCTTCCTAATTTATTAGTCAAAACCTGTTTGTCACCACGAATCGTAACATTCCAAAGTTGAGAATCTGTAGTTTCTAAAGCTTGCGCTGTTTGCAAGTCAGTATCTAACCCCATATCTTGTATAACACCTTGATTACCATCACCATCAGCTCTACCGAATTGAATATAGTAATAAGTACTTCCAGAAGTATCTAAATCGGCACCACTCGTATCTGCTGTTGCAGAAACTGAAGTATCTTGTGTAAAGATTAATGGATTGTTCTGATCTCCAATTCCCCATTCTCCTAATTCTGCATTTACTCCACCACCGAATTGGTTAATTCCATAACCATCAATTCCATCAATACGTTCTATTTCCCATCCATTTGAATAAGTAGCGTTTTGACTTACTTTTAATCCTAAGGTTGTAGGAGTAGGTGTTGAGGTTGAAATATATCTTTCTAAACCTTCATCATACTCTAAAGTAAGGCCATTTTTACTCACTAAAACCATAGCATCTTCAGAACCTGTTACTTTCCATAACTGATCATCATTATCAGCATCAAGAGACTGAGTTCTAGCCAATTGAGCATCACCCATATCTTGAATGTAATTATTAGTGCTTAAAAATTTAATGCGGTAATAATTATCTGCAACTACACCATCAGAAATTTTTGGTGAATAAACGATGTCCGAAGGCAAAACAAATGTTAATATATTATTAACGTCACCAACATTCCATTCTGCAATTGTTTTACCAAATCCAGAACCACCTGATTGATTCAAAGCACCACTTGCACCAGAACGTTGTATCTCCCAGTTAGGAGCGTTTTCAACTAATCCAAAGGTTGTAGTACCTCCAGCAGCAGATGTATAGTTTCCAATACCATCATATTCTAAAGCATTACCAGCTTTATTTGTAATCGTGTAATTTCCTGCTGTACCTGTTATTTTCCATAGTTGATTATCATCATTTTCATGTGCATAGTTAGTTACTACTACTGAACCATTGCTATCTAAAACACCTTTACCTGGAGTAAATTGTATATAATAGTATGTGTCTAATTCTGGTAAAACAGAAGTAGAAGCTGGGTCTAAACCACCTACAACACCAATAGTTGCATCTAGTGCATCAGATTGTTTAATGATTTTTAAAGCGTTACCTGCATCATTTAAATTCCATTGTGCTAATTTTTTATTAAAACCACCACCACCTTCTTGATTCATGTTTTGGGTATCCCCATCACGTTGTAACTCATAAGAATCTGGATAAGTTACATTAGTAGTCTCTACAATATCAAATGTTACACCTGCATCAGCTGCAACTGCTTGAAAGTGAGTACCATTATGACCTACTTCTCTTCCTAATTCATTGGTAAAAACATGTTTACCTCCACGAATTGTAATATTCCATAGTTGAGAACCTGTAGCTTCTAAAGCTTTTTTTGTTCTTAAATCAACATTTTCACCCATATCTTGCATAACACCCTGATTACCAGCGCCATCAGATCTACCAAATTGAATATAGTAATCTGTACCTCCAGAAGTATCTAATGCGGCACCACCGGAATCTGTCTGTGCCAAAGTTGTAAGTGAGAATAGCACACTTAAACATAATAAAGTAATTTTTTTCATTGTATTTAAATTTAGTTAATAATTATTTGCAATATTATTTATCTATTATAAATAGATGTTTTTTTAGTCAATACTATAAGCATTTAATTCTGCTAAATGTGCATAATGATTACTCCCTTGTGGAACACGGTACGTAATATACCTTGTTATAACAGGGGTAAATTCGATAGATACACCTTCATCTGTTTCTAAGCTTCCATTGTAAGTCGCTACAAGTGATCTCCCATGGCCAGGACTCCAAATGCTTGGCGTCCTACTTATAATAATTTGATGAACTATTGCACCGCTATTATCACCTATTTTTCTAAATATCTCTACACTAGAAATAGTTTTAACCTCACCTAAATCGATGGTAATTAAATGTGGATAATTTGGTTGCGAATTTACTGTAGCTGTATGCCAAAATGTATTTACATTCCCATCGATTAAAGCTTCTCCAAGACCATTGTTTGGTAAATCTACAGTTGATATTGATGGTTCTTCTGATGAGATATCAGTGATAGCCCAATTGGTTTTATCAACTAAAACTGGAATTATCGGAGCAACTACAAATGTATTCATCCATTGATTTCCAGATGAATCTGAAACCAATATTGTAATTTGCTGTTCTTCACTTGCAAGGTTTGATATTGTAAAAGCATCAGTGGTATCAGATGATGTTACACTTTGTTCTATTGCTTCTCCGTTTATATCTGTATTAGAAAAATTAAAAGTAAGATCTAGATTATTTTCGTTGTTCCAATTAGCAATAACAGCTCCAAGAATCGAATCGAATGTAAAGCTCATTATAACAGGTTCAATTGAAACATCTGGGGTAAACACCTCCCAGGGAGAAACAAATGAATCTAAAGATGTTTCATTACCCAAAGCATCAGATGGGCTAGGTACATAAAATGTACGGTAGCTAAAAGGTTCCGTTAAATCTACTTGTGGCAAGGCTACTTGAGAGTTCTCTCCAACAGCATCAGCAACGACTTCATTACCGCTTGTATTTGTATATTTAACTTCCGTATTTCTAGTTAAATTTGTTGGTAATTTTAAATTTGCATATCCTGTTTGGGTTGCAATGTTATAACTTGTTGAATTCACTTCTCTAGCCGATAAAGTAGCCTGAAAAATATCTCCATATACATTACCAAATACGGTACTCGCTACAGAACTATTGCCACCTGAATTTTTAGAAATCACTTGAAATTGATATGATTTTTCTTCTAAATTATCAATAACTAACTCTAAAACATCCGTAACTTCTCCTGAGTTTGTGTAAGGGAAAATTTTACTGTCTTGCTCATTATTCCAAGTAACAAGTATTTCATTTACACTAAAGGCGTTGGTAATAGTACCTACTATTTTTATTCTTTTATTTCCAGATAGAGCAACTAAATCATTTACTTTACTAGTGTAAATAATTTCTCCCCCATCAATATATTGTTCATGTACTTCAAAAGTATCGGTACATGCAAAAAAAGCAACTAAAGAAAAAGCCGTCAATACTACCAGTTTCATTACTGTATTCGCTTTATATATGTTTTTAATAATCATCTTAAAATTCGATTTAATATTATTATAAATAACTTCCCCAGAAAGTTAATTCCCCAAGATTCACAAACCCAGCTCCATCCCAGGTTTGATGTACCACTAAACGGAAATATCTTATTTCTACAGCTTCATCAAAACTAAACTCATCACCAGCATCAAAATGATTTAAATCTTCATCTGAAGCTTGACCTATTGGTAGTCCAGAAGGCTTCACAGCTTCACATTCTCTTAAAAGAATCCATTCTGATAAATCCCCTCCTACTGGAGGTAACTCTCTAGAACCATACACTGAATACCGTTTTGGGTTACCATGTGAAAATGCCCAATGTCTGTTTACTTCAGTTCCTCTTTGAAGTACATTAAAACGACTTAATGTTAACACTCTTCCAAGGTCTATAGATAGAATACTTGGTAATGGACCATCTCCTTGTGTATGAGCAAAAGAACTTTCAGAAGAATCATCATCATATAAGTTTCTGAAGTTACCACCCCATCTACTCCAATCATCATCATTATCAAACACCATTCTACTGAATAATGTTTTATCTAAACGCTCTTCTAATAATGGCGTTAAAAGTCTATCCGGAGTATCTGCATAAATAGTGTCAGAATAATTATCATAACGATCCCTTATAACAGCGGCAAAAAATCTTGGTACTGTCTCATACCCTCTTAACGAAGATTTACCTTCTGTTTGTTCGGTATATTTAACATCTGCTATTTCAATTTCATTAGAAGCATCTGTTGTTAAAAACTCTATAGCTACAGGTACGTTCTGCTCATTTATCCATGTGTATTTTGCGCCTCCATAATCTGCGTTAATTTCCATAGTTTCTTGAATAAGGAAAACCGGAGGTGTTAAAGGAGTCCCTTTTACCTCTACAACTTCAGATAGATTTTCTGATCTATCTGCTGCATATAATTTAATTGTTTTTTCTTGAGTGTTACCAAAACCCAAAATTTTAATGGAATTATTAAAACTTGATGATTTTACCTCAGCTTCATCTCCGTTAGATGCAGTGTAAACTGCTTTTACGTATAATAAATCTTGGTCATTAGGCAAATCATAAGTAATTTCAAAGCCTCCATATATAGGTGTTAGCTCTACATTGGATATTATTGATGGAGGAACATTATCTGATAAGGTAGGGCCATGTGCTTGTTCTTCCGAACAACTAAAAACAAACCCAATTAGCGCTAATAAAATTGCTATCTTCTTCATGATTTCTATTGTTAATATTGTTATTTATAAATGATTACCAACCTGGATTTTGAATCAGGGTAGGATTATTAATTATTTCGTTTTCTGCAACAGGCCATAAATAATCACGTTCTGAAAATGATGGATAAAACAGGTCTTTTACTTTATAATAATCAAGAAGATCTTCTTGTAACACGTTCCATCCTTTAATAGGTTTATTCATTAGATCAACAGCTAATTTCCATCGTCTCATATCCCAAAAACGAAGCCCTTCAAATGACATTTCAATCATGCGTTCTTGCTGAATAATTTCTCTTAATCCTTCTTTGGTAGTTGGTTTTGAAGCATTGGTAGAAAAACTGCTCCAACTTGCTAGCACTCCATCAAGTCCTGCGCGTTCTCTAACTAAATCTATGTAGTTATATGCTTCGCCTGTTGGGCCATTAGCCTCGTTTAGGGCTTCGGCATAGTATAAATACAAATCTGCTAATCTTATTACCGGGAAAGAATATCTCGTAGTACTCAACGAGTTACCGTTGGTTACTTCAGTTTCAATATGTATTAACTTTTTTGCCCAATACCCTGTAACAGAATATTGTGATGGTTCAAAAATAGATGCAAATTCACCTCTACGACCACGGATGTTCCAAAACTGATCCGTACCAGTTCTACCATTTCCAAACCAACTATTTCTATCAAAAGCTAAATCTGCGTAGAACCTAGGTTCTCTATCAAAATTTAATTTTGCAGTAGATTGCCCTACTTCTATTTTAAATTTATCTGAGGCTTCAGCAAGCTTAACATTATATCGATTTGCATAGTCATACGTAATATCTTCGTTTATAGGCACTCCATTTTCTGTATAATACATTTCTGCTATTCGAAGTGTTGGGCAATGTCTAGATGCTACAGGATTGTTTAAATAACTGTATAAACGCGGCATGCTTTCATATTGTATTATTCCAGTATTATCTGTATGTCCCCATATAATTTCTTGATTCCATCTATCTGTAACACGGCCACGTAACGTTGCTTTTAATAATGTAAAATCAGTTTGAGGAGCTTCAATATCTAAATCTCCAGTTTGATAAAGTCGTATTCCTGCTTCTTGACAAATATCTATAGCTTCTTTCGATGCTATAGCAGCCATTTCCCATTTAGCAGCATCAAATTGTTGTGGAAAAAAGTTTTCGCCATCCACATTCACAAAATCAGAATATACCCTATTACCGTTAAATAATGGGCTGGCATAAGTAACTAGGATTCTTGCTTTTATTGAAGCGGCAATCGGTTTTGTAATTCGACCTAAATTATCATTCTCAAACGGAATAAACAATGGTAGATCAGCAATAGCTTCATCTAACAACGCAGATATAAAAGTAAATACCTCATCAATTGTATTCCTAGTAAGTCTAACATTGTCTGTTGCAGACGATATAGGGATTAATTCATCACTAATTGGAATCGGCCCATACATGCGGGCTAAATAAAAATGGAAGTAGGCTTTTAAAAATTTAGCTTCAGCAATCCATTGTTGCGTTTTTTGTTGACTTAAACCACGGACACCTAGTTCTAACCTTGAAATAAAAATATTACAATTACGTATACCTACATACATTGAACTAGTACCTTGACCTCTCCAACGTTCACCTAAGGTGTTTGTAGCACCTTGATTTCCTTGCGCAATTGCTTGCCCTACTTTAAACCTCTCTGTGGTTGGATACCACGTTTCATCAGCACCCGTTAATGCTGGGTTAAAAACACTGCCAGGAGAAGGCACAGAAGCATATAGTGTGTATAAAAATCTCTGAGCATTCACTTCATCGGTAAATGCATTATCTAATGTTAATACATTATCTGGAACAACATCTAAATAATCTTTTTCACAAGAATAAAATATATTAAGAATTAGTATTGTAATAAATATATGTTTGTTTTTCATTTTTATTTTTTTAGAGAGATACATTAATACCAAAATTAAATACACGTTGATTAGGATAATTAAATCCATTACCAGCAAGTTCAGGATCCCAAAGCTTAAACCTACTTAAAACGAATAAATTTGTACCACTAGCATAAACTCTAAGTTTCTGTAGATTAGATTTTTTTATAAAGCGATCAGGAAAACTGTATCCTATTTCAGCAGACTTTAGTCTAACAAAAGCGCCATCTTTCATAAACCATGTACTAGTTTGCATATTGTTATTAATTTGAGTGCCTGACAACCTTGGCCATTGAGCATATAAATCTCTGTTAGATTCAGACCAATGACTATCCGCATACACTTTTAAAAGTTGTTGTTGATTTACAAAGGGTGCTGTTTGTCTTGGGTTTATAAAAAAGGTTGAGTTTGCAGCACCTTGAAAAAAGCATGATATATCTAAATTTTTAACACCTAATGAGAAGCCTGCACCAAAAACTATTTCTGGAATCGTTGAGTTACCTATAGGAACTTGATCGAGTAAAGAGATTTTACCATCCCCATTTATATCACGATATTTAATATCTCCACCTGTGTAGTCTCCAAAAGTTTGCTCTGGAGAGTTATCAACTTCGGCTTGATCTACAAATAAACGGTCAGCAACGTATCCCCAAGTTTGATTAATTGGTCTACCTATACGAGATAGCCAAGGCGTATCTGTATAATCTGGTTCTTCAATTTTAGTGATTTCATTCGTTGCATACGTAAAGTTACCTCTTACTTGTAACCAAATATCATTGGTTAAACTTTTATTATAGACTAAAGTAGCATCAACACCTCTACTTTCAGCTGCACCAATATTGGCTCTTACATCAGATTGTAAACCTAGAGAAGAGGGTACAACTCTGTTTGCTAAAATATTTTCTCTTTTTTCTAAAAAAACATCTACTTCTAAATCTAAATCGTTGAATAAACCTAGTTCTAAACCAAAATTAAACTTCTTTGCTGTTTCCCAAGTAATTTGATTATTACCATATCTACTGATAGAAACACCGTTTATATAATTATTGAATTCTTCACCAGTCGTATACCCATTTCCATCAAAACTAATTACAGATAAGTAGAAGAATCTATCTACATTATTACCTAAATTATCGTTCCCTACTAAACCATAAGATGCCTTCAGTTTTAATTTAGTAATAACGTCTTCTGCTTTTTTCATAAAAGGCTCATCTGAAACCATCCAACCTAAAGCGGCAGAAGGAAAGAATCCCCAACGTTCATTTTTTGCAAAGCGTTCTGAACCATTATAACCAAAATTGAACTCTACAAAATATTTTTGGTTTCGTGCATAGGTAAATCGACCAGATAGTCCCATGTTTCTAAAAGGTAATGATAGCTCTAAAAGTTCAGAAGAATTAAGACTGTTATCGACTAACTGTGAATCAGTAAGCGTATTTAATCGATTGTTAAGTGTATATACAAGTAAACCACTTACCTCATTTTTATCGTCTATTTCTTTGTTATAGCTCAAGTTTGATTCAAAATAAGTTGTTGTAGAAATAGCTCTCCCACTCTGTTGAAAATCTATAAATTCTGTTCCTGTCAATGGATTTAACTGTCTTAAACTAGTGATACCTGTAGCGCTGTTTAGTGTAGGCGAATAGTAAAACGGATTGTTAAATCGATCAATTCTAGATGTAGAGTTATTAGTTGTATTAAATATCATTCTATAATTTAAACCATCTGTTATGAAGTTTAAATCTTGATTAAATTGTAATTGTGCTATGATTTTACTTGAAGATGTTTCTTGAATACCACTTGCCATTTCTGCAAAAGGGTTTGTTAATAAACTACCATTTCGTAAAACGTTTCCAAATAATATATGGTTCGTAAATTCATTCGCTTCATTTTTTTTGTAAAATGGACTAAATTCAACAGGGTTCGTTCGTAAAACAGAGTTGTATACACTAGATCCACCTTGTCTAGGGCCACTGTACTTTTCAAAATTAGCATTAAAGCTAACTTTTAACTTAGATGTTTTAGTCAGGTTTACATTGGTACTTGATCTAATATTGTAACTCTTAAAGTTTACATTATTATCAAAAGAACTTTCATTAGGTACGTTTAAAACTCCTAAATCTTGTTGTCCTGCTACAGATAGATAATATCGTGCAGTACTTCCACCTCCACTTAAGCTAAAGTTTAAACGTTTATTGACTGCAAAATCACTAAACAGCTCATTATACCAATCTGTTGTTGGATATAATTCTGGATTATTACCAGAAATTGTATTTTCAATTTTTTGTTGAGAATATGGTAACGGAGCAATAGGATCTCTTGTTCTTACAGCTTCATTTCCCAGTAACATATAGGTAATAGGATCTGCCAATTCTATATTTTGTGTTGGCATTGAGTATGATGTTTCAAAACGAGCAGAAACTTTTATTGGGCCCTCTTTTCCTTCTTTCATGGTAACAAATATCACCCCATTTGCTCCTCTTGCTCCATATAAAGCGGTAGCAGAAGCATCTTTTAGTATCGAAAACGCATCGATATCATCCGGATGTAAACGTCTTAAATCATCGATAGTTAACTCTACACCATCAATTAAAATTAACGGGCTATTATTCGCTCCGAAAGACGTAACTCCTCTTACGAAAAAACTAGCGTTATCTTGACCTGGTTCTCCACCTCTTTGAAAACCAATTAAGCCAGAAACTCGTCCGGCTAATGCAGTTGTTAAGTTACTTGAAGCTACTTTAAGTTCAGATGGCTTAATTGTAGTAACAGATGAAATAACATTTTTCTTTTTTTGTTTACCAAAACTTACAATAACAATTTCATCTAAAGCAGCAGCGGCAGCATCAGGTTCTAGAGATATATTTACATTATTTTTACCTGCAACAGGTACTTGCTTTGTTTTATAACCTAAGTAAGAGATGGATAACACATCACTTTCTTTGACGGTAATAAAAAAGACACCATCAAAATCGGTTGAAGCACCCTTTTTAGTTCCAACAATGGTCACGGTAGAGTTTGGTAAAGGAAACCCTGTTTCATCTAAAACAGTTCCTTTAAAGTTCTTTTCTTGCGCACTAATTGCAACAATACTCAAAAATAAAATTAAAAATATATATGTTGTTTTTTTCATAAATCTATTAAATAGAGGTTTATTAGTAAGTATCTTTTATCCAATTATAAGGCTTGCGTTTAACCCACATTCCTCTAGTGAAATCTGGAAAATCTTGTGGCGCTCCATTGTTTTCAATTGATAATTCCGAAAGCGGTGTAACAGCACTCCAGGCCGCAGCATCATATACATCCATTGGGGGCGCAATATTTTCTTTAGCAGATTCGACAAAAGCGTTCATCACAAAAAAGTCTATACCACCGTGACCCGCTTCAGTTGCGATGTCTCCGTATTTTTTCCAAAGTGGATGATCGTATTTCTCAAACCAAGCATCCATATCTTCCCATCCATGTCCTTTGGTTGTACCCTCTATATGAATACGTTGCGTATGATAATCGAAATCTGTTAACCCTTGAACTCCCTGAACTTTAAACCCTAATGAATATGGGTGAGGAGTGTTTACATTATGAGTAATAATAATAGTTTCTCCATTAGACGTTTCTATCGTAGAGGTAATAATATCTCCCTGCTTCCATTTTAATTTTGCATTAGGATGATCTTTACCACCATTCTCAACAATATATTTATTTAACCCAATAGCTTTTGTAGCGTGCGACGTTAAAGACAAAAAACGATTTCCTCTATTTACATCTGCCATAACAGCTATTGGTCCCAAACCATGGGTTGGATATACATCAGCATTTCTCAATAATGAATGTTGCGTTCTCCAAACAGATTCAGAAATTCCTTTATCCCCAAAATCTACACCTTTACCATAAGCCGTTTTACCATTATTTAGCTTAACATGCCTAAGATCATGTTGATACCCTCCTGTGAAATGCAATAATTCACCAAAAACATTTTGTTTTACCATATTTAAAACGGCCAACACATCTCTACGGTAATTCACATTTTCAAGAATCATTAAGTGCGACCCTGTTTCTTCATGTGTATTTACTAAATCCCAGCATTCTTCTAGAGTATTTGCTGCAGACACCTCAAGACCAGTATATTTACCAGCCTTCATGCTATCAACAGCCATTTTAGTATGCCATAGCCATGGTGTGGAAATAATTACAGCATCAATATCTTTAAGTTCTAATAAATTTCTATAATCATAATCTGAGCTTCCAAAAACTTTAGGCTTTGCAGCTCCAAAATCTTCTACTACTTTTAATGCGATGTCAATCCTATTAGGATCTACATCACAGATAGCAACAACCTCAACGTCTTTTCTTAACAGAGCATTATTTAAGTGATTGGTTCCTCTTAACCCAACACCAATAAAGGCCATTTTAAGTTTTTGACCAGAAGTTCCAGTATTGGATGCAAAAGTGAGGCTAGGCAAAAGCGAAAGACCTGCTCCAGCTAAACCAGCACGTTTGATGAATTTTCGTCTTGAATTCATGTTTTATTTTGGTGATTTTTATTTAAAAGTTTATTTAAAAAGTAAATATGGCATATCTATTAAATTAATATGGCGAAATTTTAAGCAGTTAAGAGTAAAGCCTTATCAATATTGCGTGACTGTATAAAACATCTCCCTTTTTGATGAATTTGACCACTCTAAATCTCTTGCTATTAAATTAAAACCGTCATTCTGAAATAATTTATCAATATCTTTACCCAAGTACCAAACCTGCTTTAAAAAAGGTTTAATAGTCTTTTTCTGTCTAAATATTCCATATTTTAGACCGATCATTTAATTACTAAAAACACAGTTAATGTTTTCATTAAAACGGCTTTTACTTTTAGGTTTTACGACATGGTGTTTCTCATTTTTACATGGGCAAAATCAAACAAATTTCAACCATATATCTCCAGTTTTAAACAATAAAGTGATTTCTATTACCCAAACAGAGCAAGATGCTTTAGGGTATATGTGGATGTTATTTGAGAACGGAATTTTAAAATATGATGGCTATGATTATAAATTAATAAAAAGCAAAACCATTTTTAGTAAATGGCAACCTACAGATGTTATAAAAAAAATAATTTCTGATACTGAAAAAAATATTTGGCTAATTAGCGAATCTGGATTGGTTAGTAAATACAATAGCAATTATGGTACTTATGAAGATATTTCATCCATTATAACAGAACCTATTCAGAAAATACGAGCAAAAGAAGGGAGTGTTTGGCTATTAACTAAAAACAATATACTATATAGATATACCGATTCTAAAATAAACAAAATAGCATCCATTTTTAACGATACAACTCCTGGTGAGACTGTTAAAGACATGGATCTAACAAATCCGAATGAGGTCTTTTTAACGACAGACACCGGAAGACTCTATCATTATAAAATTAAATCAAAAAAACTTAACGAATTAGTCGGCTCATTTACTGGTTTTCCAGGAAATCTGATTCTAACATCCGATAAAAACAATAGACTATGGATCGGTACGGATTCCTTTGGTTTTTTTATTTATGATACTATAAAAAAGGAATTCATTCAAGATACTTTCTTTAATAATGAAAAATTTAAGGTTGATAAAGAGTTGTTCTTATCTGTCTTTTTTGATAGTAACGGATATGTATGGGGAGGAACAGATGGCGGCGGTCTCTATAAAATAGATTCTAATACTGGTGAGATAAATATATTTACAAAACAAGATTCCAATCAATCTTCGTTAGGAAGCAATACCATTTTAAATATTAGTGAAGACAACCATAAAAATATTTGGGTTTCGACCAACTATGGAAAACTCAACGTGCTTCCTTTTAAAAATAAGAATATTGGTTATCATGAAGGTTCTTCCAATAAAACCCCTCAAAGAGTTCTTAGCATTTTCAAAAGTTCTAAAGGTACATTATGGATAGGAACGGATGGATCTGGCTTAACAAAGGTATCAACCAATTCTAAAAATGCAGTTATTAGTGAATCTCACTATTTAAATAATATAGATTTAAATAACAGGTATTATGTACAATCCATAATGGAAGATTCCAATGCGAATATCTGGTTTGGCACCTACAAGAATGGTTTGTTTTTTCACGATACACACAAAAACATATTTAAAAAAATACGCATTATAAACTCGAAAAACCAAGAGGGAACCGATGTTAGAACAATTTTCAAGGATTCTAAAAATCGCATTTGGGTTGGATCTAACACCTCATTAAATGTGTACTCTAGCAAGGGTAACTTATTAGCTGTTTTTGATGTTAATTCTCATAATTTAGAAGGAGACGTATTACAAAGTCTTACTGAAGATCAAGATGGAATTATCTGGCTTGGTACGAAAAAAAACCTATTTAAACTAAAAGAAAACTCGATGAACCTACAAAGTTCTACTTTTAGTAAGCAATCTAATTATGATCCTAATTCCATTAAATTAAAAGGTGTAATATCCATAGCCATAGGTAACCCTAATGAACTATGGTTAATAAGTAATGAGGGGAAGCTCTTTAAGTTTAACACTAAAAGCAAGAAGTATAGTCCTTTTGATCATATAGATTCTATTAACGATGTGCTAATAACAGCTGTTATTGTTGACGACAATAATTTATGGTTAAGCTCTAATAATGGAATTATTTGTTTGAATATTAAAAATAATAGTACTAAAACATATTATAACACAGACGGCCTTCAAGATAATATATTTTTATCTCGAAGCGCCTTTAAAGACTCGCAAGATATATTATATTTTGGGGGTATAAAAGGCGTCAATTATTTCAATCCGAAAACCTTACAAAAGAAGAAGTCTCGTGCTAAACTATATCTAAATGAAGTAGAAATCCTCAATCAACCTATTGATTCCATAATACCTTTACAGGTTGTTTCTGGGGTTTACAATCTAGAGTCTTTAGTTTTAGAGAATACTCAATCTTCATTTTCGTTTCGATTCTCTGCAATCGATAATGTTCTCAATCCAAAATACTATTACGCTTATCGCTTAAAAGGGTTTAACGAAAATTGGATTACGAATCATCCAGAACGCCTTGCTACGTACACAAATATTCCAGCTGGAGACTATACTTTTGAAGTAAAAGCAAGTACAAAAACAGATAACTGGGACATTTCAACCAAACAAATTAGCATTTCAATAAAACAACCATTTTCGAATAAACCAATTGCATACATCCTGTATTTATGTATTATTTTATTAGCGATCTACGCAACAAGACGTTGGTATTTACTGAAAAAAAAATTACTTTTAGAGAAAGTAAATCATAAAAAAGAAAACGAATTACATGATTTAAAAATGAATTTCTTTGCAAAAATGTCTCATGAAATTCAAACACCTATAACGTTAATCTTAGGACCTATAGATAACATGCTTAGTCTTGCTGGTCAAAATGGAAATCTATTATTGAAACAGCGTTTAAAAATTATATCAAATAACGCCAAACGACTGTCTAAAATAGCAAGAGAGTTAACTTTAGTTAGAAATAAAGAACTGGGCACACTACAGCTCTTAGTAGCAAAAAATAATCTTTGGGTAAATATTGAAGAAATTTATTTATCATTTAAAGAATTAGCAAGAATTAAACAAATAGACTTTGTTATTAATTATCCTAAAAGCTTATTTGATACCTGGTACGACAAAGAAAAAATTGAACATATTATATACAACCTACTCTCTAATGCTTTTAAATTCACACCTAAAGAGGGGTATATACAACTAAATGTTGTTCCTACTAACTCCAAAAAATCAATTAAAATATCTGTAACTGATTCTGGATCTGGGATTAAAAAAGGGGAATTAGATACTATTTTTGAGTTATTTTACCAATCAACTATTGGCAAAAAAAACAAAGGGTCTGGGATAGGATTAGCACTAACTAAAGAATTAACAGATTTACATAAAGGTAAAATAGAAGTCGAATCTATACCGAACGAGGGTACAACATTTACAGTAACTATTCCAATTACTGAAAGTGCATATACTAAATCTGAAAGAATTACGACAAGCGATTCCGAAACCCCAAATACGAATATTCAGACTCAAGCTGACAATAACAGTTCAATAGATAAAGAAGAGTTAAATTCTAATAAAAAAACGATTCTTATTGTTGAAGATAACTATGAGTTGCAATCGTTTTTAAAAGAGCTTTTAATACTAAAATACAATATTATACTTGCAGAAAATGGAGAAGAAGGATATTACTATGCTAAAAGTAATTTTCCAGATCTTATTTTAAGCGACATTATGATGCCAAAATTAGATGGTATAGAGATGTGTAAGAAACTTCAAAGTGATAGTTTAACCAAACATATACCTGTTGTTCTGTTGACCGCAAAAAACTCTACAAACTCTAAAATATTAGGTCTTAAATCTGGAGCTATAGAATATATAAACAAGCCATTTAACACGAATGAGTTATTACTGAAAGTGAAAAACATTATTGCTTCTAAAGAGCATATTATCTCTAAATACCGAAAAGAAGCGATTAGTCACCCTGAGGTTTTATTAGACAAATCTCAAGATGAACTTTTTCTTGAAAGTCTCGTTTCTAATATCAACTTAAGATTGGAAGATGCTAATTTTAAACTGGAAGAAATAGCGGAGTCTTTAAACATGAGCTATTCTAGACTATATAGGAAATGTAAATCGTTAACCGGAAGTAGTTTATTAGATTTTGTACGGTTACTTAGACTAAAGAAAGCAGCTATTTTAATTGCAAAATATGGATTCAATATTTCTGAAGCTGCGTTTAAAACAGGATTTAATGACCCCAAATATTTTTCAAAATGTTTTAAAAAGCACTTTAAACTAACACCTGGAGATTTTAAAAAAGAAGCGCAAAAAACAGATATCAATTCATACTTGAAAAAATACTCTATTGATGACCTGGATAATTAAAACTATGTAATGATCTAGTATAAGAATCCTGCTTTTTACTTATTTAGTATATACCTACTTCTGCTAAATGTGTAAAAAACACATCTTCTTCCGAATTATCATCATAACCACTCTTAATTGTAACTTTAAAATACTGAATAGCTATTGGAGTCTTTAATGCTATTAATTGTTTTGCAGTACCATCATTCAATATAAAATTACCAAGGCTTTTAAAATTTACACCATCTGTGCTTATTTCAATTGCGATATCTTTTGGTCTGCCGTTATATTTGGCCGCTCTATTCAAAAAGGTAAACCCCTTAATCGTTTGCTTTGTATTTATATTTACAGTAAAGGAATGTGGATAATTTGGTTCTAAATCAGACCAATTCGAATGCCAATAAGTTTCATTATTAAGGTCAATTGCATGTTTTGCATGCCCATTCTTCTTCCCTTCTCCATTAGTTTCTTCAGAAGAAGATTCCGTAATCGTCCAATCGCTGGTTTTATGTTCAGTAATTTCAAGCTCATCAATAATAAGATCCGATTCCTTTTTATTATTCTTAACAAATCCAAACCAAGAGTTGCCAGATTTAGACCCAATAAAAGTAACAGAGTACGTTTGCGTTTCTAACTGAGTTCCAATAATATTTTCTGATACTATTTCAGTATTATCTCCCAGAGCAAATGAATAATCATTTGATGCTGTTTGATATTTAAATGTAACTGTATATTTTTTCCCTGCTTTGAAACGTACATTTTGCGGAATCGTTTGCACAACTAATCCTTTTACATCTTCATGTAATTTCAAAGACCATTTTCCCTCAATTACATCATCAATTTTTTTCCCATTCCAACCTTTTTGAGTGTAAGGAGCATGCAATTCTGCTAAATGAATCCTTGGATCATTCGCCCCTCCTGCAGGACCTTTAACAAAAGGAAAAATTCCTGACGGTACCTGTTCAAAATTTTCTGAAAAATAAAGGCTGTCTGCTTTTTTTGTTGGAGCAATCGTTTTTACTCTAATATTATCAAACAATACGTTACCATCTCCTTTATCTGCACTTAAAAGTAATTCAACATCTTCGTGATGCTCTTCTACATCAAAGTATACATACATTCTTTGCATGTTTGTACCGTGTTTACTATCAGCTAAAATATAGTTTTCCCATAAAGAGTTGATGGCATATGTTGATGTTGATGTGTTTTTTGTTTTTACAGCTAAAGTTGCTTTTCTGTTTTCTGTATTTACATAAACAGACGCGTAATAATGTCCTTTAGGTAACCTTTTAATTGATTGACTCACCTCAGCCTTATCTCCTTTACCTATAGACAATTCGTGTTGTCCATTAGCATTTCTTTTAACAGCTGTATTTACTCCATTTAGCACCCAATTATTTAAATCTCCACTATTAAAGCCCATGTTTTTGACCAACGAACCTTCTCCCCAAACCATGGTTTCATTTTGCTGTTTCTTTTTAAACAGCACATAAGGTGTTTTAGCTTTTACTGAAAGTTCAACTCGATTCTCTACTACAGAAACTGCTTGCTCATTAACCTTTCCTAAATCTGTTAATTGATACACATAAACAGTAGCGCTACTTTCCCATGAAGCTGGTAATTCCCAAGAAGAACCTCCTCCTTCATCACTCCAATGATATAATTTCTCTGCAGTTTTAGGATTCCAAGGCAATAAATACGAATTCCCTTTTAGCAATACCTTACCATTTTTCGTAATGATTCTTTTTCCTGATTCTGTAGATACTTTTACACCATCAGCAAAAGTGATGCTTTTTTCTTTCCATTTTTCAATTGAAAAATGCTGTAAATATTTAGTAGGCAAGTTAATATCGAATGTGACATCTATACAATCATCATAATTAACTCTTCCTTGCCAACCTTCAAAATCTACCATTTCTGCACCTCCTAATAAAGGATGTTTTGCAATCCATGTATCTTTTTGGTGATTTCTAATAAAACGAACAATTTTACTATTGTAACCTTTGATTGTTTTTCCTCCATATCTATAATCTACTGCCCAGTGATTCCAAACAGCATCGTATTCATGATCTTGCGGAAATTCTGTCGTATAATACATCCCTAAAGAGTGAATTTCCCTTCCTAATTGCCTACTATCCCAACTTCCTTTTGCATACCAAACATCTACATACAAAAAGTCTAAAGCAGGTACTTGATCTTTCAATGATTTTATTCTTCGAAATCTATTCCCAGAAACGCCATCATATCTTTTATCCATATAATAAGATTGATCTAACCAGTTCCAACCTTTTTTTGTTTTATCTATCAATGTTTCATTAAAAGCTTGAGCTTCTGGATACGATTCTGTTCCGTTTATATGCACACCAATTGATGTATTGTATTTTTTAGCTGCATCTGCTAACACATTTAACTCCTCTACTCCACCTTGTTTCTGTCCAATATCTGCATAGTCTGGATGTTTAGAATCATGTCCTTCAGAACCATATCCTTTCAAAATCACATACTGTCCAAGTCCGTCGGTATTTAAATATACACGTTTGGTTTCCTCTAAAGATTTGGTAAATGGATTGGTAGCCTGACTCGCAAAATTCATTGGAATTCTTTGCACAACCATATTTGGTATCTTCTCTGAACCAACAGGTGTATTTAGAATATCTCTGTAAGCGATTGCTCCATCTTGCCAATCTACTATATTGTCATTATTAACGTCATTGGTAATCACAATTTTTAGTTCTGGTAAAGGACTTGGTTTTGTCATCCCTTTTGCTCTATAAATCCAAGAACCACTCCACACTTTAGTCGTTTTAACTCTATTATGTTTTGTTGTTTGCTTTTGTAAACGGATACTATCTGTCTTTTCTTGAACAGCGTTAGACCAAATTGCTCCAGCTAGTTTTTTGGTGTTTACAATTGCATATAAATACCCTTTTGCAATAGTATCTACCGGTGTTTTTTTAGTTATTTTTTGAAAAACATCTCCAGTTCCATCAATAGCTGTAAACATTTTCGAACCTGAGAACTGCCCTTTTTTATCAGTGCTTTTTACACTTAACAGACTATGATTAGGAAACTCAATAGTATGAACTTTAAAAACACCGTTTTCAGTTATTGAATCAAATTTTAATGAAACGATATTTTTTTGAACCGAAATATGAAGTTTTAGTTCTAAATCTAATTCAGCTATTGTAAACGTATAAAATATTTTATTATTTTCTATTTTAGCACTCACTTTTGGCGAATAGCTTTCTCCATTGATAAGCACACTACTTAATTGGTTTTCATTCGCAGATAGTATATCTCCTGATGTATTCCATTGATAGTTTACAATTCTAGGAAATGTTTCATCCACAGTTACACTTAACTGATTTGAATTCAATTTGGTTACTTTTTGCGCTAGTGTACTTAAAGAAATACAACAACATAAAATTGACGTATATAACAATTTCATTTACTTAACTTATTTAGTTTTATTATTATTTTTTGATAGCTTGCAATTATTTCTAACAATTAAAATCGTTTTTGATATTGCTGCTTTATATTTATAATCCACATCTAGAAATCAACAATCACATCTAAACCTCCATCAACACCTGAAGGAGAAATTTTCAATCCACTAGAAATTATAGTTGAAATAGCAATTGTAATTTTTACAAACTTACTATTTCTTTTATTCTCATAAAATCGATCGATATAATAACTGTAAATATTTATTACGCAAATATGTTTATTTTATCTCATTTTTTAGTAAAATTAATACTCATAAAAGAGGACATATTTTACAGGATTAACTTTTGACGAAATTTTGCACTTTTTTGACTAAAATTTACACTTCATTTCTTATTTAAACTATTGGTAAACACCAAGAATCCCTACGTGTTTTTATCATAAAAAACAGGGAAATCATTGTCCTGTATGGAAATTGTCTTGTACACCCTATATTAACGGTTGATTTTTAAAATAAGCCTTAGATTAACACAAAAACATTTGGAGTTTTTGGTTACAACATACAGCCAAATAATTTTATTAGAAATAATCTTTTTAAAAGCAATTACTTTTAAAAATGAAAGAATAATAATGCAAATAAATTTATTTTGTTATTATACACCTCTTTTTTGCATAAAAGTTCCACACTAACCGAGACGTGCAAGTAATATATTTGTATATATGATTAAAGAAAATATATTATTTGGTTTAATGGATTGTAAGATAAAAAAATTTATATGTTTTTTGATTTTATGTTCAGCTACTATGGCTCAATCACAAACAGATCCTTGGACGAATCTATTTTTAGAATGGAACAATACTCAAGCTAATTCAGGTACTGGAGTTATACGCTCTATTCGTGTTGACCCAAGTAGTTCAAGTACAGCTATTATTGGGGCTTCTACAGCAGGAATTTGGCGCACTACCAACGATGGACAAGATTATTCATTTGTATCAGATGGAGTTCCTGAAGTAGAATGGGTAAATCAGATAATCTATAGCAGGTCTAACCCTCAAATTGTTTATGCAAATACAGATATAGGAGTTGTAAAATCTATAGATGGCGGTATTAACTGGTCTTATACCGGATTAAGAAAAGTAAAACCAAATCAATACGGAAGTTTAAATTGGTTAGATGTACCCATAAATAATAGTGATATCGTTTATGCTACCACGGAAGAATCTGGGACTTACAGTATTCATAAATCGACAGATGGTGGTACTAGCTGGACAGAGATGTACCAAACTACAAATAAGTTATGGGACATGCGTATAAAACCAGATGATGCTAATACCGTTTACATTTTAGAACAAGTAGGCAATTGGATAAACTTTAAAAAATCTACAGATAGTGCAGCATCATTTAACACAATTGATAGCGGATATCCTTCGAGTATAAGTACAGAAGCACATAGGGCGCGAATAGCAACAACACCTGCCAATAACAATGTTGTATATATTGCCATTGGTTATAATGGTGGAGGCACTAGTGATAAAATATCATTTTTTAAATCTTCCGATAGTGGTGATTCATTTACAAAGAACTGTTGTGGAAACCCAGCTAATCCATTACAATATGCAGCAGGATCCACTGATTTTCTTTCAGGTACTTCTCATATAGCGCAAATAGGATGGAATTTTGCTTTTACAGTCTCAGAGACCGATGAAAATTTTTTGGTTTGTGGCGCTAATAAAATAAAAGTAAGCACAGATGGTGGATCGACATGGAATTTTGATCGCTCAGGGCAAACAGTTACAGGAAGTCAGTATGATAGTTACGCGTCAAATGACGCACATAGTGGTGTACACGGAGATCATCATGGGTTATCAGTAAGTGGTAATCATATTTGGAATGGAAATGATGGCGGAGTTTATTTGTCTACAGATGGAGGAATGACTGTTGTTAAAGATGTTACAGAAGGATTAGGAATTCAAGAATTATGGGGTTTTGGGCAATCCTTTAAGAATGATATTATGGCTGTGGGATTAAACCATAATCAAATATGCATTAGAGATGATACTGTTTATGGTGGTTGGATAGGATTTAACGGTGCCGACGCGATGTCTGCAAATGTAAACCCAATAGATGACACCTTTCTTTACACCCATCCTTGGGGAGATGAAAAAGTAACACGTTCTTTGGTTAGTACAACAGGGCATATTATTAGACCATTGGGTGTTGGTCTTGGATATATCACGTTAGATAATCTTGAATTTCATCCTCATCAATATTACACCATATATGGAAATGATTATAGCAACAATGATAGTAGTAATCATGCAAACGATGGGTATAAAATAGTTAAGAGTACAGATAATGCAGCAAGTTGGAGAGTTATAAATGATTTAACTTCTCAAGGAGGTAATGCTATATCTATAAAATCTAGTTTTGCAGATGCAAACTATGTGTATGCTGTTGTAGAACCTAATAAAGTTTTAAAATCAACAGATGAAGGAGAAATATGGACTGATGTAAGTCCGCCAACATCTCTAATAAACTCTCTTCCTTTAGGAAAAATAGCTGTAAGTGATCAAAATCCAGAGCACATTTGGGCCTCTATAAAAACAGTATCTGTTAGAAAAGTAGTTTTATCTACAGATGGAGGCATAACATGGAGTGATTACTCTACAGGTTTACCTCAGCAAAAAATTCATTCTCTAATCTACCAAAGAGGTAGTGATGATATTTTGTATTTAGGTACTGGATTTGGTATTTATTACAGAAAAGCAGGCATGTCTCAATGGGAATTATTCGGAACAGGAATGCAAGCATGTAGAACTTCTTTTGTACATATTAATTATGCAAAAGGAAAGTTAAGAGTAGGTACATCTAGAGGTTTGTGGGAAAATAGCTTATTAGAACGAACTGCACCAAAAGCAAATATGACAGCTGATAGAGTGTTCTATGAAGAGGAAAATCCAGTGATTCAATTTGCTGATTATTCTGTGGTGGATGAGAATGCTACGTATCAATGGTTGTTTCCTGGAGGCACACCTTCAGAATCAACGGAAGAAAGACCAACAGTAACGTATAATAATGCAAACGAGAATAGTTTTAACGTAAGTCTTTCAGTAACTGATTCGCGTGGAACGAATACGCAAACACTAGTAGATTTTATTCAATATAAAACGGCAATTCCTGTGCCAACTGTTTATTATACGGATAGCGAGGAGACTTCGAATGAAGATGGTGCTGCAATAAATGCAATTGATGGAAATACTGGTACATATTGGCATTCGGAATGGTCAGCTGGAAGTAACCCACTTCCTCACGAAATTCAGATAGACTTACTAGAGCAAAAAGAAATAACAGGACTTACGTATTTACCTAGAAATCACGCGAATGGTAGAATCGCAAATTATGAAGTTTATATAACTAATGACCCTAATAATTGGGGAACACCTGTAGCTACAGGTACGTGGTCAAACACAGTCGCTTTAAAAACAGCTGTTTTTCCAACACAACTAGGGAGATACTATAGACTTATTGCTTTATCTACAGTTAATGGAGATCAATTTACCAGTGCTGTTGAGATTAATATTATTGAAAAATCGGCAGATATGTCTATTTATTATGTAAATAGTGAAGAAACAAGTGCTGAGAACGCCCCTGCTTCTAAAGCTATTGATGGAAATACAAATTCATTTTGGCATACGATATATAGTGACGGAACAGATCCATTACCTCATGAAATTCAAGTACTTCTTCCTGAAACAGTGGACATAGAAGGTTTTACCTATTTACCTAGACAAGGTCAATCTAATGGTAGAATAGCAAATTATGAGTTTTATGTTAGTAATGATCCTAATAATTGGGGTACTGCTGTAGCAACAGGTACTTGGGGTAATTCAACAAGTATGAAAACGGTGTATTTTACGCAAAAATCAGGAAGATTTTTCAGATTAGTTGCACTCTCTGAAGTGAATGGACAGCAATTTGTAACTGCGGCGGAAGTAAATGTGATACAAAGTACTTTAAGCAACAATGACACTGATATTAATCAACCAAAAATAAAAGCTTTTCCTATTCCTATGAAAAATAAATTGAATGTAACCTTTGATGGAAACACCAATTTCGTCGGGGAATTAATTAAAGTTCAATTAATAGATATAAAAGGAACTGTTGTTTTTAGTAAAAAATTTACTGATGTTAATAATATTGAGATTAATACTGCCAATTTTTCTGATGGTATTTATTTTTTAAATGTTTCTAACAGAAATTATAACAAAACTTTAAAAGTTATTAAAGGCAATGTTTTATTAGATAAAGCAGATATGATTGATAGCAAACAATAAAACGTATTTTTTTATTTATGAAGCACGTAAACATAAACTTAACTTATAGAGGTATTAATTTCTTATTAATACCGTTTACTCTCTGTGTTTTATTGTTTTTTTTTACTAAAAATCAAACGAATTTAGAAGACACGACAGATGCAGGGGTTTATCAAACAATAAATTATTCTTTAAATAACAATCCAATTAATGTAAGTGTAGGCCCTGGTCTCTCACTAATAGATTACAATCCCAACCAAGTAGGTGATATTTTGAGTCAATATGATACTGGAAAGGCAATAAGCGCTGTAGTAATGCACAATGGTTATTTATTTGTACCTATGGGCGCAGATCATGGTGGAGGTGCTGGAGCTGGTGCTTTTTCTTTTTTTGATATCTCTGATCAAACGAATCCAATAGTAATTTTTGATTCAAGAAATTATTCGAGCAAGTACCATAATGAAAATACGATAGATTATGTTGGTAATTGGGCAGAAATACATTCGCTTCCTGTAATAGGAAATCAAATGATTATTTCTGAAAGAGATACAGATAAAGGAGGTTTTTCAATTTTTGATACTTCAAATTTATATGATCAAGATCCAAATACACAACCAGAAACTATCAGTAGATATTTTTATCCTGGAGTTACGAACCCAACAAATTATGATGGATATTCTTTTTCATTAGCGGTTAAAGGCGGGCGTTATGTATACTCTCCAACAGGAACTTATGGTTTGTATATTACTGATATCTCCGATCCAACTTCTCCTCAACCTGTAGCACATTTAACTTCATCACAACTTTCGGCGATGAACCCACGTTCTGCTGTTATTTTAGGAGACTTGCTTATTCTTACTGAAGCAAATAATAGTTCAAAATTACTTGTAATGGATATCACTGATCCAGAAAACCCGGTAACAATCAATTATAAAAATGATTTTAATCTAGGGTATCAGGGATTCTTTTATGGTACAGAATTTTTTACAACAGGTGCTAATTTAGGGATTAGATCTTATGATATTTCAGATCCAGTCAACATCACAACAAAAATATATAATCCCGATGTTGGAGATCAATTATTTAGTCCTGAGTATGGCTTCGGAAAGGATGATAATATATTTATCGGGCATTATCCAGGGTTAACTAAATGGGATTTAAACAACCCAGAAACAGCAATTGCACGCTGCGAACCCATAAATCCAGTTTCTGATGATTATGCTTTTATTACGCCTTTGGGTAATACTGCTGTTATAACGAGTGATCACAATCATACTAATAAACTTAATTTTGGTGTGCATGAAGCAAATGCTGATCGATTACCACCAACAGCAAACAATGTTTATCCCGTAGACAATAGTATTTTAGTAAGTATAAATGCAAGTATCGGTATAGCGTTTACAGATTTTATCGATCCGTTGTCGTTAAGTACGAATGCGATTCAGTTATTAAATTTATCAACAAATGAAGTCGCTGATGGAGTATTTAGTCAAATGTTTGGAATTGTTAATTTTAAGACTTTAAATCCTTTAGAAGTAAATACCAGCTATGAAATTATTCTTAAAAGTGGCGGTGTTAAAGATTGGTCTGGAAATTCAATTTTAAATGATATTGTGGTTTCTACATTCTCTACAGGAGGTATAATCCAATCTATAAAACCACCAAAAATTAATATTCCTAGTCCGATTTTAGTTGGAGAAACAGCACAATTTAGCATCGATTTACAAGATGAGGATGTGAGCCATTTTATATTTGCTTGGGATTATGGTGATGGATCACCTCAAACTGAGTTTAGTAACGATTTAACATCCAGTCATCAATATGATACAGGAGGTAATTTTTTAGTAAAACTAATTGTCGAATATATTGAAAGTGATAAGGTTATAAATCTTACAGAAATACAAGTTGTTTCCAATCCTATTTCTGAGAAACTACCATCACAAAGTTCAAAAATTATTTTTGATGAAACAAATAATTTGGTCTGGAACGTAAATCCTGATAATAACTCAGTGTCCGCCATCGATGCTACAAATTATAATTTAATTCATGAAATTTCGGTAGGCAAAACACCAAAATCGTTGGCAATTGCATCAAACGGAAAATTGTGGGTTGTGAACAGCGGTAGTTCAAACATCTCAATAATAGATCCTAACAACAGGTTCTTAATAAGTACTAAACCTTTACCACATGGCAGCAATCCTGTTAGTATTTTAATAGACAAGATCGCTGATGTAGCATATATTTCTTTACAAGGTACTGGCGAAATTCTTAAAATAGATACCACCAATTTCACTGATTTAGACACCTTAAATGTTGGTCCATGGCCAGGAAATTTAGCTTTAGATGCTCAACGAAATAACCTTTGGGTTACCAGATTTATTTCTGATGAAGATTCAGGAAAAGTAACCATTATCAATACCACTGATTTTACGCTAAAAGAAATTATTCCTTTAGCAATATCTCAAACAACCGATGGTCCAACTAACGGAAGAGGTTTGCCAAATTATTTGGGAGCTTTATCAATTTCACCTGACGGCACACAACTGTTTATTCCATCAAAAAAAGATAATATAGAAAGAGGAATAACAAGAGATGGACTACCACTTACATTTGAAACAACTGTAAGAAGTATGGGAGCTCAAATAGACTTAGAAACTAATGAAGAAAACAGCAACAATCGTATAGATTTTGATAATAGTGATTTTGCCAATTCCTCCATATATAGCTCCAATGGTAATCGCCTATTTGTAACAACAAACGGCACAAGTACCATTTGGATTATCGATGCTTTTAATTTAGAAAACCGATCTGAAATTAACTCTGGAGGCGATGCTCCCGATGGGATGACAATTAGTCCCGATGGCACACAATTATTTGTTCATAATTTTATGAGCCGTTCGGTTACTATATTCAATTCTAATTTGGATTGCAATGCAGCATGTGGCTCGATAAATCAAATCGGCAGTACCAACGTTGTTACCAATGAAAAATTAGCTGTAAATGTATTAAATGGTAAAACTCTTTTTTACAATTCTAATGATACTAGATTGGCTCAAGATGGGTATATGAGTTGTGCTTCTTGTCATTTAAATGGCGGACATGATGGTCGTGTTTGGGACTTTACAAATTTAGGAGAAGGCCTTAGAAACACGATCGATTTAAAAGGTAAAGGACGAAAGGGTCATGGAATATTCCATTGGTCTGCAAATTTTGACGAAGGCCAAGATTTTGAAAATCAAATTAGGAATTTTAGTTTAGGAAGTGGCTTAATGGACCTTGGAAGCTTCAATGCAACAGAAGATCCTTTAGGCGCTCCTAAAAAAGGACTAAGTAAAGATTTGGATGACTTAGCAGCGTATCTTTCTAGTTTAGATAAAGTTGAAGAAAGTCCATATACTAACAACGGAAATTTAACAGCGCAAGCTGAACTTGGAAAAACAGTGTTCAGAGACAACGCATGTATTAGGTGTCATGGTGGAGAAGATTTTACAGATTCTCCTAATAAAAACCTACATGACATTGGTACTTTAAAACCAACCTCTGGCTACCGATTAAATGAAGAATTATTAGGTTTAGACACACCTACTTTAAGAGGTCTTTGGTATACAAAACCTTATTTGCACGACGGATCTGAACAGACCATTGCAGCAGCTATTAGCGTACATAATATTGAGGTAGATAAACCCGAATTAGGAAGTGTAGACATGAATAACCTAGTTGCGTATCTAAAACAAATATCAAATGATGAATGTTTAGTAAACCAAGGTGAACCTTGTAATGATAGAAACCCTAATACGATAAACGATATATATAACGATACTTGTGAATGTGAGGGAGAACTTGTAGAAGAAGCCTGTGAAGCAACAGGTGAAATTCTTTATCAACGATGGGAAAATATATCAGGAGATAGAACATATAATTTAACGTCAAGCTCGAACTATCCAAACTTCCCAGATATTGAGTATACTGTTACTGGACTTATAGAGGTTGGTGAGAATACGGGAGAATCCTATGGATCAAAATTTTCAGGTCTATTATGTGTACCAGAAACGGGAGATTATACATTTTGGGTTTCTGGTGACGATTACACAGAAATATATTTAAGTACCGATATGTATCCTTCAAATGCGGAAATGATTGCTTCAACACAAGGTTGGACGGATTTCAGACAATGGACAAGAAGGTCGTCACAAGAATCGGCTTCTATCCTATTAAATAAAAATGAAAAATATTATTTCTATGTACTTCATAAAGAAGGTAATGGAGGAGATCATTTAAGCGTAGGATGGAGAAAACCTGATGGTGTTTTAGAAAGACCTATGAGTGCTAGCTATTTTAGTAAGGCAGAAAATTTATCTGCTAATAATTGTAATATTAATCCGTATGTTTCGGTAAATGGGTCTGTATTATCAGCAAGTAATTTTGCTGAATTAGTTTCTAATGATGATGTATCAATTGAACCAGAGACTGAAGACATGGATGATAGCGGTACTTGGCAATGGTATGGCCCACTAAATTTTGCCGCCACGAGCAAAAATATTACACTTGAAAATATCACGGAAGAGCAAGAAGGTGTCTATACGGTGTCTCATACAAATTCTTTTGGTTGTACTTCTATTGAAAACTTTTATTTAGTAGTAGATAACAGTCTCGGTATTACAGATATAAATGACACAGATTTCATTAAAATTTACCCCAACCCAACACGAGATATTCTAGTTTTAGAAGTGAATAACGCTTATGTTAGCAGTACTGCAAAAATTGACCTGTTAGATATTACAGGAAAATCTATTTTGCATAATAAAATAGTGTCTTTTGATCAAAAAAATAAAATTACACTAAAAACAAGTACGTGGGCAAAAGGTATTTACATACTGATAATAAACGCCGATAATAAAAAAATAATCAAAAAAATAATCAAGCATTAAAGTAAATTAAGGATGAGTAATATAAAGCCAACATTGGTGATTTTAGCAGCAGGAATGGGTAGCCGATATGGTGGGTTAAAACAGATTGATTCATTTACTCCACAAGGAGATACAATTATTGATTTTTCACTTTACGATGCCGTTCAAGCAGGTTTTGGTAAAGTCGTTTTTATCATCCGAAAAAAACTTGAAAAAGAGTTCAAAGCTATTTATAATAAAAAATTAGCTGGAAAAGTAACCATTGAATATGTATTTCAAGAATTAGAAAATGTACCCGAAAAATACTTAAATCCAAAAAGAGTAAAACCTTGGGGAACAGGGCATGCATTATTAATGACAAAAGATATTGTAAAAGAAAATTTCGCGATTATAAATGCGGATGATTTTTATAGCAAGCAAGCTTTTGAAGTTATTGCAGAACAACTAAGAAATACAGATAAAAATAGTTATGATTTTAGCATGGTTGGCTATTCTTTAAAGAATACAGTTTCTGACAATGGTTATGTTTCTAGAGGAGAATGTACGGTTAATGAAAAAGGTTTTTTAACTGATGTTACAGAAAGAGTAAGAATTGAAAAAATTGATGGAGCACTAAAGAGTGAAGATGAAAATGGCAAAATGATTCCTATTGATGAGCAAACTACTGTTTCTATGAATTTTTGGGGATTTACACCAAAATGTTTTGAGTTTGGAGATAAATTGTTTTCAGAATTTTTAGAAAAAAATACAGAAAATTTAAAAGCAGAATTTTACTTACCTACCATTGTAAATAAAATGCTAGAAACCAAAAAAGTGTCTGTAAAGGTATTAGAATCAGGTTCAAAATGGTTTGGCGTTACCTATAGCGAAGACAAAGAAACTGCACAAAAAGAAATCAATACATTAAAACAAAACGGAGTATATCCAACAAAATTATGGAACTAATATGACGACAGAAACTATAAAATCTATTTTTAGCGAATTCGACCATAAATCAAATTATGTAAGTCATTCAGAATTAAATTCTGGGCATATAAATGATACGTTCTTTGTAAAATCAACTGGTAATAAGAACTACATTCTTCAAAGAATTAACCATAACATTTTTAAAGATGTTCCTGGATTAGTGAATAATAAAGTCTTAACAAGTAACCATATAAGAGGTAAATACCCAACCTATTCTGAAGATGAATTAAGTAAAAAAGTGTTGTGTTTTGTAAAAACAAAAGACACCGATTTATATTACTTAAAAAAAGACGGAAACTTCTGGAATGTAATGGTTTTTATTGATGATAGCATTACACACGAAATTGTAGTTGACAAGGAAATCGCTTACGAAGGCGGTAAACTTTTAGGAGAGTTTTTAAACCATACTTCAGACTTTGATAGCAGCCAATTAATAGACGTTATCCCTAATTTTCATGATATGTCTTTTCGCTACAAACAATATGCATCTTCCATTCAAAGTGCTTTAACTAGTCGTTTAAAAAAAGCCGCTAAATACATAAAAGTAGTTACTGATTTAAAGGATGAAATGCATATTCTTCAAAAGTTAAAAGAAGCAGGAAAAATACCTGTAAGGGTTACTCATAATGATACTAAAATATCAAATTCACTTTTTGACAAAGACAATAAAGGAATTTGTATGATCGATACAGATACTGTAATGCCAGGGATTATTCATTATGATTTTGGTGATGCCATTAGAACAATTTGTAATACTGCAGCAGAAGATGAAAAAGACTTATCTAAAGTTGAATTTAATCTAGAATACTATCAAGCGTATGAAAAAGGATTTTTAGAAAAAACAAAAGATTCATTATCACCTATAAGTCTTAAATATTTGCCTTTAGCAGCAAAAACAATGATATTTATAATGGGAATTCGTTTTTTAACAGATTATCTAAATAATGATATTTATTACAAAACAAACTATGACGAACACAATTTAGATCGCGCAAAAAATCAATTTAAATTGATTGAAAGTTTCACTAAAAAAATAGCAGGTAAAGAATAAAACCAAGAGGTGCTTAATCATATATAGAGCAGGTTTCATAAGAAGTTATATTCCTAAATCTCTATCTAAAAATGATTGTAAAAAAAAATAGATGGCTTAAATGTGAATTTTATGAAAGGTTAAAGAGTATAAAGATATCAATGTAAACAAAGCACTGATCCTTTAAAATTAAATCAAAAACCCCCATTATGATGAAATACTTTATTATTAAATATCGACTTGAAATATTATTGATTTTTCTATACACATCGATTTTTTTGTCAGCCTTCTGGGTAATAAATTAATATTTAAGATAAAATCTTTTTTAGATATAACAAGAATAATTTCGAAAACAACAATAGTATTCTCATCATTATTATAGCAGGTTAGTTCTGCATTGTCCTTTTTTTTTCGATTTAGGACATAAAAATTGAAATCAAAATAACAGTAAATTTCATAGAAATAAATAACATATCATGTTAAAAAGTACAATAGACAAAGCAACAGGTTTCGAAAAAAGATTTGAAAATATAGGAACCGTAGTTTTTGAAGACGCTACATCGGCATCAAAATCAATCGCGTTAGAAATTGCGAACCTTATTAAAGTAAAACAAGCACAAAAACAATCTTGTATTTTAGGTTTAGCTACAGGTTCTTCTCCTAAAGGATTGTATGCAGAATTGGTGCGTTTACATAAAGAAGAAGGGTTAAGTTTTAAAAACGTAGTCTCATTTAATTTAGATGAATACTATCCTATGGAACCTGATTCTGTAAATAGTTATGTGCGTTTTATGCAAGAACAGTTATTTAATCATATAGATATTTTAAAAGAAAACTGTCATGTCCCTGATGGAACTTTATCAAAAAAAGATATTAGAGATTATTGTGATCAATATGAAGCTAAAATTAAAGCTTTAGGTGGAATCGATTTACAAATTCTCGGAATTGGAGGGAATGGCCATGTTGGTTTTAACGAATCAGGATCACTTCAAAATTCTAAAACACGTTTAGTCGCTTTAGATCATATTACAAGAGTTGCAGCAAGTGGAGATTTCTCTGGATTAGAAAATACACCAAGAACAGCCATTACTTTAGGAGTAAAAAAGATAATGGAAGCCAAAAGAGTTATTTTAATGGCCTGGGGAGAGAGTAAAGCTAATATTATAAAAGCTTCTGTAGAAGATGAAGTAACGAGCTTAGTTCCTGCTTCTTATTTACAAGAACATAGAAATGCGACGTTTATTTTAGATCAAGCAGCTTCATCAAAATTGACTAGAATCAATACGCCTTGGTTAGTCGAAAAAATTGTTTGGACAGAGCAATTAATTAGAAAAGCAGTTTTAAGTTTAGCGCTTCATTTAAAGAAGCCAATTTTAATGTTGACCGATGCAGATTACATAGAAAACGGAATGAGTGATTTATTAGCAGATTCCGGTCCTGCGTATGATATCAATATATTAATATTCAATAAACTACAAAACACAATTACAGGTTGGCCTGGAGGAAAACCAAATGCAAGTGATGGTAAAAGGCCAGAAAGAGCAGAGCCGGCAAGAAAACGTGTGTTAATTTTTAGTCCACATCCAGATGATGATATTATTAGCATGGGTGGAACTTTTAAAAGACTACATGAACAAGGACATGAAGTGCATATCGGATATCAAACCTCCGGAAATATCGCTGTAGCAGATGATGAAGCATTACGTTTTGCAAGTTTTGTTTGCGATTACAATGATAAATTTGGAATAGAAAACACAGAAGCTGAAAACATTTACAAAGAAGCTGCTAACTTTTTAAAGAATAAAAAATCTAGTGAAATAGATACTCCAGAAGTTAGATATATTAAAGGATTAATTAGAAAAGGAGAAGCAAGAGCAACGTGTCATTTTGTAGGTATTCCAGACTCTCAAATCCATTTTATGGAATTACCCTTCTATGAAACTGGTGCTATAAAAAAGAATCCTATAGGTATTGTAGATATACAAATCACTTCAGATTTGATTGAAAAAATTAAACCTCATCAAATTTATGCAGCAGGTGATTTAGCAGACCCTCATGGAACGCATAGGGTTTGTTTGGATGCAATTTTTGCAGCAGTAAAGAATTTAAAATCTAAAGAATTCATGAATGATTGTTGGGTGTGGTTGTACAGAGGCGCGTGGCAAGAATGGGGAATTGATGAAATAGAAATGGCGGTTCCAATGGGCCCAGATCAAGTATTAGAGAAAAGAAAAGGTATTTTTAAACATCAATCTCAAAAAGATGGAGTCGTTTTTCAAGGTGCAGATAGTAGAGAGTTTTGGCAACGAGCAGAAGACAGAAATAAAGAAACCGCTGGGTTTTATGATGCCTTAGGTTTAGCTCATTATGCAGCGATGGAGGCTTTTGTAAGATGGGAGTATTAAAGAGTTATAAAGACATATTAATAAGATGAATTTCAAGAATAAGAGCATTGTTTGGTGGCTGAAGTGAGTTATTTGTTTTGCAGTCTTGATTTCTTTTTATTTCTTTCATATCCACGATTATATCTATATGCATATAATCGTGGATATTTGCTTGTATTTATATCTAAAAGCATATAATGAACCTATTATCGGAATTTGTTGAAAAACGTAGAAAAAAAGTAATCCTTATCAAAAAGAAGTTTGCAGAACGCTAGGAATTACTTTAACGGTCGCAAGGAAAATAGCACAAGGGAAACTAGATTATAAAGATGCTATTTCTATTAAAACGAAAGCCTTTACAACTCAATTCAGAGATGTTAGAAACATAGCGTTTTTTCCTTTTATTAAAATACAAAAGGTAACCTAATAGGTATCTTTTTATTCATTAAACCCCTACTCCTAATTGATATTTGAATAAAATTAAAAATCCCATAAACATAATGTTTATGGGATTTTGGTGAGAATTGTAATTCTCAATGCGGAGAAAGAGGGATTCGAACCCCCGGACCTGTTACAGTCAATAGTTTTCAAGACTACCGCATTCGACCGCTCTGCCATTTCTCCAGTGCGTCTCATCAGATATTCTCTGAATGCGGATGCAAATATAGAAAGCTTTTTCATTTTCTGAAACAAAAAACACTTTATTTTTTAACTTTTTTGAATATCGTTTATAAGAATCCGTATCTCACTAATAATCAAGCAGTATCATTAAATTATAGTTTTTATAAATCATTACAAAATAGTAAAAATCATGATTTCCTGCATCCTAGTTTATTATATTTGTCATCATTATTCTAATTTATTAATTATGTCGTTTAATTCTTTCGGAAATTTATTAAAAGTAACAACGTATGGAGAATCTCATGGAACTGCTATTGGTGGTATTATAGATGGTTTTCCTGCAGGACTTGAGCTTGACTTTGAGGCTATTCAAAATGAGTTAAATAGACGTAAACCAGGGCAATCTAAAATCGTTACACAACGTAAAGAACCAGATACCGTTGAATTCCTTTCTGGAATTTTTGAAGGAAAAACAACAGGAACTTCCATTGGTTTTATCATTAAAAACACCAATCAAAAGTCTAAAGATTACAATCACAATACTAATGTTTATAGACCTTCTCATGCAGATTACACGTATGACAAAAAATTTGGCAACAGAGATTACAGAGGTGGAGGTAGAAGTTCTGCACGTGAAACTGCGAATTGGGTAGTTGCTGGTGCATTGGCAAAACAATTAATTGCTAGCATAAATATTAATGCGTTTACTTCTTCTGTTGGGGATATTTTTATAGACAAACCGTATCAAGATTTAGATTTTTCTAAAACTGAAAGCAATATTGTACGTTGTCCTGATGAAGCTTCAGCAGAGAAAATGATCACTAAAATACAAGAAATCAGAAAAGCTGGAGATACTATTGGAGGCACAATTACTTGTGTTGCTCAAAATGTACCTGTAGGTTTGGGTGAACCAATTTTCAATAAACTACATGCTCAATTAGGCAGCGCAATGTTATCTATAAATGCTGTAAAAGGTTTTGAGTTTGGCAGCGGATTTTGTGGTGCAAAAATGAAAGGCTCTGAACATAATGACATTTTTAATGCAGATGGCTCTACGCAATCTAATTTATCTGGTGGAATTCAAGGCGGAATTAGTAATGGAATGGACATTTACTTTAGAGTTGCCTTTAAACCGGTTGCAACGATTATGAGTGCTCAGCAAACGATAAACTCAGAGTATGAACTTACAGAGATTACAGGTAAAGGAAGACACGACCCTTGTGTTGTGCCAAGAGCTGTACCGATCGTAGAAGCTATGACGGCTTTGGTTTTAGCTGATTTTTGGTTATTAAATAGAACAAGACAAATTTAAATTAGTAAAAAAGCATTAAAATTTAAGATAAAAACAACGTTGTTGTGAATAACAGTAGGCTATATTTTATTGATATCATTCGTGCCTTTGCAATTTTAATGATGCTGCAAGGTCACTTTATAGATACCCTTTTAGCAGATTCTTATAAAGATTTAAACTCAATTCCTTTTTCGATTTGGTCCTATTTTAGAGGAATTACAGCACCCGCATTTTTTACTATTTCAGGATTAATTTTTACTTATTTATTATTAAAAGCGAAAGAAAAAGGACTCGAAAAATCGAGAATTCGAAAAGGTATTATCAGAGGTTTTTTTCTAATTGGAATTGGCTATTTGATAAGAATTCCTTTCTTATCATGGTTTTCTGGTTATTTTAATAGCTATTTCTTAGTGATAGATGTTTTACAATGTATCGGTTTAAGCCTAATTTTAATTATTGTTCTCTATCTTCTGTGCGGAAGAAAGACAACCCTATTTTCTATTGTACTATTAATTTTAGGTTTCCTTATTTTTCTATCGGAACCATTATACCGTGAATTAAGTTTTGATAACATTCCTGTAATTTTCAATAATTATGTATCAAAAAGTAACGGTTCTGTATTTACAATTATACCTTGGTTTGGCTATGTTGTATTTGGTGCTTATATAGCAACTTTATTTCACAAGTATTTAAACAAAAATAATTTTAAAGAAATAGCAGTTGCTTCTTTTTTTATTATTGGTGCTGTATTAATTATGTATTCCTCTTATTTATTGAGTATAATCTACCAGATAACAAACATTCAATTATTTCTTGATTCGGCAAATTATAATTACTTATTTACGAGATTAGGAAATGTTTTTTTATACTTTTCTTTTTTCTATGGATTTGAAAAATTCTTAAAATTTCCATTAATTTTAAAAATAGGACAAAAAACATTATCTATTTATGTAATCCATTTTATAATTATTTATGGAAGTTTTACAGGTATTGGATTAAAAAGTATAGTTGGTCAGATCTTAACACCCTGGCAAGCCGTTTTTGGTGCACTACTATTTTTAACTACTGTTTGTTTTATTTCATTTTATTACGTAAAATCTAATGCTTTTTTATATTCGCATTTAAGACGTCTATTTTATAAAGTGAAAAGTAAACTGTAATTTTTACGACATCTTTTTTATATGAAATTTTTCATCTCTTTTTTATTTTTTTTTATTTTAAAAGTAGGTTTTTCACAAACGTTATATCTAGACAAAGTATCTAATGTTTCTAAAAGGACTTATACGTATCAAAAAACTGAAGATCATAAAAAACTAAAACTAGATTTTTACAAACCTAAAAAAGTAAAAGGGGAACTTCCTTTACTACTTTATATTCATGGTGGAGGTTTCTCTGGAGGAAAACGAAATGACAAAAACACCGTAAATTTCGCAAAGAATATGGCAGCACGTGGTTATGCTGTCGCATCTATATCTTATCGTTTAACAATGAAAAATAGGGGCTTTGGATGCAATACAAGGTCAAAAGATAAAATAGAAGCGTTTAATGCTGCATCTGAAGATATAAGTTTAGCTGTACAATATTTACTAAAAAGGAAAAGAAAGTTTAGGCTAGACACCCGTAAAGTGATTCTGGTAGGTACTAGCGCAGGAGCGGAAGCTATTTTAAACTTAGTGTATGTACATAACACAAAAATACTTCCTAAAGCTTTTAAATTTGCTGGTGTAATAAGTATGGCAGGAGCAATTATTTCAATAGATCAGATAACAAAAGAAACTGCAATTCCAACACAACTTTTTCATGGAACTGATGATAAATTAGTGCCTTATAATATTGCTGCTCATCATTATTGTGAAACAAACAGTGAAGGTTATTTAGTTCTTTATGGATCTAAAGCCATCGCTAATAAATTAAAAAAACTAGAACAATCTTTTTACTTATACACTATAGACAAAGGAGATCATAGTTGGTCTGGAAAACCAATGCAACGATGTATACCTGAAATTCTAAATTTTTTATATTATGATGTCTTAAAAAAGCAGAAAAGGCAAATAGATCGTACTATTTAGCGCAATAAAAAAAATAGTAACTATGATGAAAATTTCACCTTAATTACTAAATTAATTTTGTTTTTTTTTAGAACTAAGCCTGTCCTGAAGGTCCAAAATTCATTGGAATTGGAGGTTTCTCATAATCTTTAATCTCTCCATGAGCTTGTTCAAACTTTCTAACATTGTCTGCTAAAGCTTTCGTTAATCTCTTTGCGTGTTGTGGAGTTAATATAATTCTAGATTTAACTTTCGCCTTCGGTACACCAGGCATTATATTGATGAAATCAACAATAAATTCTGACATAGAATGATTAATAATTGCAAGATTAGAATAAGTTCCTTCAGCAATTTCTTGATCTAATTCAATATTTATTTGTCCGTCTTTGTTTTGATTTTCTTCCATAATATGTATCGTTAAATTGTGTATTTATTGAACTGTTAAAAGCTGTAAAAAATAAAAAGTTGAATTGAATAGTGTAAATATTAAGTTACAGTAAACAATTCAACTTTTAAACTTTTAACGATTAAACGTCTATTTAGAAACTTTGTTCTATTTCATCTTTAGGGCCAACAATAACATTATCGTAAGCTCTCATACCTGTACCTGCTGGTATTCTCTTACCAACAATTACATTCTCTTTTAAGCCTTCTAAAGTATCAATCTTACCACTTACAGCAGCCTCGTTTAATACTTTTGTAGTTTCCTGGAAGGAAGCTGCAGAAATAAACGATTTTGTTTGAAGTGATGCTCTTGTAATACCTTGTAAAACTTGTTCAGCCGTTGCTGGTTTTGCATCTCTTGCAGTCACTAAGTTATTGTCATTTCTTCTTAATAAAGAATTTTCATCTCTTAATTGACGTGCAGAAATAATTTGACCTGCATTTAAGTTTATAGAATCTCCAACTTCTTCAACAACCTTCATTCCGTATATTGCGTCATTATCTTTGATAAAGTCAATTTTGTGAATTAATTGATTCTCTAAGAATAAAGTATCTCCAGAATCAATAATTTTAACTTTACGCATCATTTGACGAACAACAACTTCGAAATGTTTGTCGTTAATTTTCACACCTTGTAAACGATATACTTCTTGTATTTCATTTACTAAGTATTCTTGTACTGCTGATGGTCCTTTTATTCTTAAAATATCCGAAGGAGTCGTTGCTCCATCTGATAAAGGCATACCTGCTTTAATAAAGTCATTCTCTTGAACTAAAATCTGATTAGAAAGTTTTACTAAATACTTACTAATATCTCCAGTTTTAGATTCAACAATAATTTCTCTATTACCACGCTTAATTTTCCCGAAAGAAACAACACCGTCAATCTCTGAAACAACAGATGGATTAGAAGGGTTACGTGCTTCAAATAATTCTGTTACACGTGGTAAACCTCCAGTAATATCTCCTGCTTTACCAGATTTTCTTGGTATTTTAACTAAAACATGTCCAGATTCAACTTTATCTCCATCACTTATCATTAAGTGTGCTCCTACAGGTAAACTATAAGAACGTAAAGCATTTCCGTCATTATCTTCTACAATTAAAGATGCAATGATTTTCTTGTTTTTAGAATCTATCATTACTTTTTCTTGGAAACCAGTTTGCTCATCAACTTCTACAGAGTAATTAACACCTTGTTGTAAATTGTCAAACTTCACTTTTCCTCCAAATTCAGAAACAATTACACCGTTAAATGGATCCCATTGAACAATTACATCTCCTTTTTTAATCGATTTACGATCTTTATCAAAAATAATAGAACCGTAAGGAAGAATATTTGTACTCTGAGTAATTCCTGTTTTCTTATCTATAATTTTAATTTCTCCAGTTCTAGAAATTACTGTTTCAACTTCTTTACCATCTTTGTCTTTACCTACAACTGTACGTAAATCATCAATAACAACTTTACCATCGAACTTAGCAATTAATTTATTTTCTTCAGAAATATTACCTGCAACCCCACCAACGTGGAATGTACGTAATGTTAACTGTGTTCCTGGTTCTCCAATAGATTGCGCTGCAATTACTCCTACTGCTTCACCAATTTGTACTTTATTAAGAGTTGACAAACTTTGTCCGTAACATTTTGCACAAATTCCTTTTACAGACTCACATGTTAATGCTGATCTTACTTGTACATTATCAATTCCTGATTTCTCAACAGCAACTGCTAATTTAAAAGTAATACGCTCATTAGCTCCTATAATAAGATCTTCTGTTAATGGATGATAAACATCTTGTAAAGAAATACGTCCTTCAATTCTATCTGATAAAGATTCTACAATCTCATCATTTTTCTTTAATGGCGAAACGTCTAAACCTCTTAATGTACCACAATCTTCTTCGTTAATAATAACGTCTTGCGAAACATCTACTAATCTACGAGTTAAGTAACCAGCATCTGCCGTTTTTAAAGCGGTATCTGCTAAACCTTTACGCGCACCGTGAGTAGAAATAAAGTATTCAAGAATTGATAATCCTTCCTTAAAGTTAGAAAGAATTGGATTCTCAATAATTTCTCCACCACCTGCAGTAGATTTTTTAGGTTTTGCCATTAATCCACGCATACCTGTTAACTGACGAATTTGTTCTTTAGAACCCCTTGCACCAGAATCAAGCATCATGTATACTGAGTTGAAACCTTGTTGATCTTCACGTAAATTTTTCATAGATAATTCAGTTAATCTGTTGTTGGTTGAACCCCAAACATCAATTACCTGATTGTAACGCTCTTTTTGCGTTAACATACCCATGTTATAATTCCCTACAATTGCCGCTACTTCTTTATTAGCAGTGTCAATCATAGATTGTTTTTCTTTAGGAATAATAATATCCCCTAATGAGAATGATAAACCACCTTGGAAGGCAAATTTATATCCCATGTTTTTTATTTGATCTAAGAAATCACCTGTTGTAGGAACATCTGTAGCTTTTAAAATACCACCAATAATTCCACGTAAGTTTTTCTTAGTTAATACCTCATTAATATAACCTGCAGCAGGAGGAACAACTTCATTAAATAAAACTCTACCAACAGTAGTTTTTATAATTTTTCTAACCTGTTCTCCATTTTCATCAACATCATAGGTTCTTACTTTAATACCCGCATTTAAGTCTACCATTTCTTCGTTAAAAGCAATCGTTACTTCTTCTGGCGAGTAGAAAGTTAATCCTTCTCCTTTAATTGGAACTTCTGGAGTAGAAATTCTTTCTTTAGTCATATAATACAAACCAAGTACCATATCCTGAGAAGGTACAGTTACTGGCGCACCATTTGCAGGGTTTAAGATATTATGAGAAGCTAACATTAATATTTGTGCTTCTAAAATAGCTTCTGGTCCTAATGGTAAGTGAACAGCCATTTGATCCCCATCAAAATCGGCATTAAAGGCAGAACATGCAAGTGGATGTAACTGTATTGCTTTACCTTCAATTAATTTTGGTTGAAATGCTTGTATACCAAGTCTGTGTAAAGTAGGTGCTCTGTTTAATAAAACAGGGTGTCCTTTAATTACATTTTCTAAAATATCCCAAACAACTGGTTCTTTTCTATCTATTATTTTCTTTGCAGATTTAACTGTTTTTACAATTCCTCTTTCAATTAATTTACGAATTACAAAAGGCTTGTAAAGTTCAGCTGCCATATCTTTAGGGATACCACATTCTGATAATTTCAATTCTGGTCCAACAACAATTACAGAACGTGCAGAATAATCAACACGTTTTCCTAATAAATTCTGACGGAAACGTCCTTGTTTACCTTTTAATGAATCTGATAAAGATTTTAAAGGTCTGTTAGATTCAGTTTTTACTGCTGATGATTTACGTGTGTTATCAAATAATGAATCAACAGATTCTTGTAACATACGTTTTTCATTACGTAAAATAACTTCAGGAGCTTTTATTTCAACTAATCTTTTTAAACGATTGTTTCTAATAATTACTCTTCTGTATAAATCATTTAAATCTGATGTTGCAAAACGACCTCCATCTAATGGAACTAAAGGACGTAATTCTGGTGGAATTACTGGTACAGCCTTCATAATCATCCATTCAGGTTTATTCTCTCTATTCTTTTGAGAATCTCTAAATGCTTCAACAACATTTAAACGTTTTAACGCTTCAGTTTTACGTTGTTTAGATGTTTCTGTATTTGCTTTGTGTCTTAATTCAAAAGATAACGCATCTAAATCGATACGTGCTAATAAATCAATTAAACACTCTGCTCCCATTTTAGCGATAAACTTGTTTGGGTCAGAATCATCTAAATATTGGTTTTCTTGTGGTAACTCGTCAGCAATATCTAAGTATTCTTCTTCCGTTAAGAAATCCATTTTTTGTAATGGTTCCCCTTCGATGTTTTTTGCAATACCTGGCTGAATTACTACGTATCTTTCGTAGTAAATAATCATATCTAACTTTTTAGATGGTAAACCTAAAAGGTATCCCATTTTGTTAGGTAATGATCTAAAGTACCAAATATGAGCTACTGGTACCACTAAATTAATGTGACCAACTCTATCTCTACGTACTTTTTTCTCAGTTACTTCTACACCACATCTATCACAAACGATACCTTTGTAGCGAATTCTTTTGTACTTTCCACAAGCACATTCATAATCCTTAACAGGACCAAAAATACGCTCACAAAATAAACCATCTCTTTCTGGTTTATGTGTACGGTAGTTTATTGTTTCTGGTTTTAAAACTTCACCTTTAGAAATTTCTAAAATAGCTTCTGGTGATGATAAACCAATTGAGATTTTATTAAACTTTTTTACAGTGTACTTCTCTTGTTTCCTTGCCATGTTGATGGATTCGAATTAAAATTGTAAAAATGGTCTCAATGAGACTTATAAATAAATGATTGTTAGAAGTAGATTAAAAACCTACTTCTAACATCAATCTTTGTTATTCTTCTAATCTAACGTCTAAACCTAAACCTTTCAGCTCATGCATTAATACGTTAAAAGATTCAGGTAAACCTGGTTCTGGCATAGTTTCACCTTTCACGATTGCTTCATACGTTTTAGCTCTACCCATAACATCATCAGATTTTACCGTTAAGATTTCTCTTAAGATACTTGATGCACCATATGCTTCAAGTGCCCAAACTTCCATCTCTCCAAAACGCTGACCTCCAAATTGTGCTTTACCACCTAAAGGTTGTTGTGTTATTAATGAATAAGGACCAATAGAACGCGCGTGCATTTTATCTTCAATCATGTGTCCTAACTTAATCATATAAATGATACCTACAGTTGCTGCTTGATCGAAACGTTTTCCTGTTCCACCATCATATAAATAAGTATGACCAAATCTTGGTACACCCGCTTCATCTGTAATTTCATTGATCTGATCTAAAGATGCTCCATCAAAAATTGGTGTTGCATATTTAGTTCCTAATTTTTGACCTGCCCAACCAAGAACAGTTTCATAAATCTGACCAATATTCATACGAGAAGGTACACCTAATGGATTTAACACGATATCTACTGGAGTTCCATCTTCTAAGAAAGGCATGTCTTCTGCTCTTACAATTCTAGCAACAATACCTTTATTTCCATGACGTCCTGCCATTTTATCACCTACTTTTAACTTACGTTTTTTAGCAACGTAAATCTTAGCCAGTTTTAAAATTCCTGCTGGTAATTCATCACCTACAGAGATTGTAAACTTTTGACGACGTAAAGAACCTTGTAAATCATTTACTCTAATTTTGTAGTTGTGAACTAATTCACCTACTAAATCATTCAATTCTTTATCTGTAGTCCATGAACCTGTTAAATGCACATAATCATCAACAGAGTTTAACATTTTTAAAGTATATTTTTTACCTTTTGGTAAAACTTCTTCTCCTAAATCGTTAAATACTCCTTGAGATGTTTTTCCACTAATTAAAGTAAATAACTTCTCAATTAACTCATCTTTTAAGCTTTCAAATTGAGAAACAAAAGAAGATTCTAAAGTAGCAACAGCTTCTTTATCTCTTAATCTCTTGTTCTTATCTTTTACAGCTCTTTTGAATAATTTTTTATCAATTACTACACCTCTTAAAGATGGAGAAGCTTTTAATGATGCATCTTTTACATCACCAGCTTTATCACCAAAAATTGCACGTAATAATTTTTCTTCTGGAGTTGGATCAGATTCTCCTTTTGGTGTAATCTTACCTATTAAGATATCACCAGGATTTACTTCTGCTCCAATTCTAATCATTCCATTTTCATCTAAATCTTTTGTAGCTTCTTCAGAAACGTTAGGAATATCATTAGTTAACTCTTCAGTTCCTAATTTTGTATCTCTAACATCTAAAGAATACTCATCAATATGAATAGATGTAAATATATCTTCACGAACTACTCTTTCAGAAATTACAATTGCATCCTCAAAGTTATACCCTTTCCAAGGCATAAAGGCTACTTTCATATTTATTCCTAAAGCTAATTCTCCTTTTTGTGTTGCATAACCTTCACAAAGAACTTGACCTTCTGAAACTCTATCACCTTTTTCTACAATTGGCTTTAAGTTAATAGAAGTACCTTGATTGGTTTTTCTAAATTTAATTAAGTTATAAGAAACTTCATCAGAATCAAAACTTACAAGTCTTTCTTCATCTGTTCTATCATACTTAATTGTAATTCTATTAGCATCAACGTATTCAACTACTCCTGCTCTTTCAGCATTAATTAAAATACGAGAATCTTTCGCAACTCTACGTTCTAATCCTGTACCAACAATTGGTGACTGTGGACGTAATAAAGGTACTGCTTGACGCATCATGTTAGATCCCATCAATGCACGATTGGCATCATCATGTTCCAAGAAAGGAATTAAAGATGCTGAAATTGATGCAATTTGATTTGGAGCAACATCCATAAAGTTAATATCACCTGGAGTAACAACAGGGAAATCTCCTTCTTCACGAGCAATAACTCTATCTAAAACGATAGCTCCATCTTCTTTTAATTCTAAATTAGATTGGGCAATTTTCATACCTTCCTCTTCTTCAGCACTTAAATATATTGGCTCATCATTAGATACAACACCTTTCTCAACTTTTCTATATGGCGTTTCAATGAATCCTAAATTGTTCACTTTTGCAAAAACTGCAAGTGAAGAAATTAAACCAATATTTGGTCCCTCTGGAGTTTCAATAGGACATAAACGACCGTAATGTGTATAGTGAACATCACGAACCTCAAACCCTGCTCTCTCTCTTGATAAACCACCTGGTCCAAGAGCCGATAAACGACGCTTATGAGTAATCTCTGCTAATGGATTCGTTTGATCCATAAACTGAGACAACTGGTTAGTTCCAAAAAATGAGTTAATTACAGATGATAATGTTTTTGCATTAATTAAATCGATAGGAGTAAACACCTCGTTATCACGTACATTCATACGCTCACGAATTGTTCTAGCCATACGAGCTAAACCAACACCAAACTGACCTGCTAATTGTTCTCCAACAGTTCTTACACGTCTATTAGATAAGTGATCAATATCATCAACTTCTGCTTTAGAGTTGATTAACTCAATTAAATATTTAATAATCGTTATAATATCTAATTTTGTTAATACTTTTTGATCAATTGGTTCATTCAACTGAAGTTTAGTGTTCATTCTAAAACGACCAACTTCACCTAAATTATATCTTTGTTCAGAAAAGAATAACTTATCTATAATACCTCTTGCAGTCTCCTCATCTGGCGGTTCTGCATTACGCAATTGTCTATAAATATGCTCTACTGCTTCTTTTTCTGAATTTGTAGGATCTTTTTGTAATGTATTATGAATAATAGCATAATCTGCCATATCGTTGTCTTCTTTATGAAGTAAAACGGTTTTAGCACCTGCCTCTATTATTTCATCAATATGTTCTTTTTCTAAAATTGTATCACGATCAAAAATAATTTCATTTCTTTCGATTGATACAACTTCTCCAGTATCTTCATCTACAAAATCTTCATGCCAAGTTTTTAAAACTCTAGCAGCCAATTTGCGACCTAATACTTTTTTTAATCCTGCTTTAGAAACTTTTACTTCTTCTGCAAGATCAAAAATTTCTAAAATATCTTTATCTCTTTCAAAACCAATGGCTCTGAATAATGTTGTTACTGGTAATTTTTTCTTTCTATCAATATAAGCATACATTACTTGATTGATATCGGTAGCAAATTCTATCCAAGATCCTTTAAAAGGAATTACTCTTGCAGAATATAATTTTGTACCGTTTGCATGAAAAGATTGTCCAAAGAATACACCAGGAGACCTGTGTAATTGAGAAACTACAACACGCTCTGCACCATTAATTACGAAGGTACCAGAGTTTGTCATGTAAGGAATTGTACCAAGATATACATCTTGAACAATAGTTTCGAAATCTTCATGTTCTGGATCTGTACAATACAATTTTAGACGTGCTTTTAAAGGCACACTGTGTGTAAGACCTCTTTCAATACATTCTTGAATTGAATATCTTGGTGGATCTACAAAGTAGTCTAAAAATTCTAATACAAATTGGTTTCTTGTGTCTGTAATTGGAAAGTTATCCATGAAGGTTTTGTACAAACCTTCTTCACCTCTTTCTTCTGCCTTAGTTTGAAGTTGGAAAAAATCTTGAAAAGATTTTACCTGAATATCCAAAAAGTCTGGATACTCTTTAATCATTTGAGAAGTAGCGAAGTTGATTCTTTCAGTAGTATTTTTCGTTGCCAAAAGAGAATATTTTTTTGATTAAAATCTAAATTATAATAAAAAACGAATATATACACAAAATGGTTTAGGTCTAAAAACCTTAGTTTTTAGTACCTAAACCTAAAATTGTTTTCCCGTTTCGAAAACCTCGAAATCGGGAGTAATAGCTTATTTAAGCTCTACTTCAGCTCCAGCTTCTTCTAAAGATTTTTTAAGACCTTCAGCCTCATCTTTAGATACACCTTCTTTTACTGCTGCAGGAGCACTATCTACGATACCTTTAGCTTCTTTCAAACCTAAACCAGTTAATTCTTTAACTAACTTTACTACTGCTAATTTAGAACCACCTGCTGCTGTTAAGATAACATCAAATTCAGTTTGTTCTTCTACTTCTTCACCTGCTGCTGCTGGGCCTGCTACTGCAACTGCTGCTGCTGCTGGCTCAATACCATACTCATCTTTTAAGATAGTAGCTAATTCATTAACTTCTTTTACTGTTAAGTTAACTAATTGTTCTGCGAAATCTTTTAAGTCTGCCATTTTAATTGTTTTAAAAATTTTGTTTATTATAGTTTATTTGTGCGCGTAATTATTTTTCAGATAATGTCTTAAGAATACCTGAAAGTGTTTGACCACCTGATTGTAATGCTGAAATAACATTTTTAGCTGGTGATTGTAATAATCCAATGATTTCTCCAATTAATTCTTCTCTAGATTTAATATCTACAAGAGCGTCTAATTGATCATCACCAATGTAAACAGATTCTTCTGCAAATGCACCTTTTAATATAGGTCTATCTTTAGTTTTCTTTCTGAATTCTTTGATTAATTTTGCTGGAGCATTTGCTGCTTCAGAAATCATCATTGATGTATTACCTTTTAATACTGATGCTAAGTCTCCAAAATCTTTATCTGAAGCCTCCATTGCTTTTGCAAGCAACGTATTTTTAACAACTGA
>Ga0308025_1000067_pt1 | contig 53442 bp, 51 predicted proteins | sample Neamet422_FD_201298 | JGI IMG/M metagenome (GOLD analysis project Ga0308025, IMG submission 201298) | Marine microbial communities from water near the shore, Antarctic Ocean - #422 | ecosystem: Environmental > Aquatic > Marine > Unclassified | place: Southern Ocean | collected 2014-10-03
GAAGTACTGTGAATTATCTGTACGTGCACTAGATGCCCTATTAGATTACCAAGACTATCCTGTTCTTGCAGCTCAACGTTCAACAATGAACCGTCGACCGTTAGGTGTAGGCATCATTAACTTCGCCTACTTCCTTGCCAAGCGTGGTTTGAAGTATGATGAAGGTGCTTTAGCTACTGTGGATGAGTATGCAGAGGCTTGGAGCTACTATTTGATCAAAGCTAGCGTAAATCTAGCAAAAGAGCAAGGTAAATGTCCTAAAAACAGCGAAACTAAGTACGGCCATGGTATACTACCCTTAGACACCTACAAGCCTGAGGTCAATGAATTAGTCAAGTCCGTCGAAAGAATGCCATGGTCGGCACTCAGGCGCGAGCTTTTGGACCACGGGATCAGAAATTCCACGTTAATGGCCATTATGCCCGCAGAAACGTCTGCACAGATCAGTAATTCAACAAATGGCATAGAACCACCGCGTGCCCTAGTATCTTACAAGCAATCTAAGGATGGAGTCATGGCACAGGTTGTTCCACAGATTCACAGCCTTAAAAACAAGTACGATTTACTATGGGATCAGAAAGGACCGGATGGTTACTTGAAGATCATGGCTGTTCTACAGAAGTATGTTGACCAAGGGATATCTGTTAACACAAGTTATAACCCTGCCCAGTACGAAGATAACAAAGTTCCTATGTCAGAGATGATGAAGGACCTTATAACCTTCTACAAATATGGTGGCAAGCAACTTTACTACTTCAACACCAATGACTTGGCTAGTGAAGATGAATCCACCTTAGATCAAGATCGATCTGACTTTAAGAGTGATAAAGAATACGATGACTATTGTGAGTCTTGTGTTCTTTAAAACTATTTTCAAAAAAGAGTGTACAATTCATGCAACTCATGTTATAATAGTACCTTAGTTCAGAAACCAATAGGATATAAATAAATGATAGAATTCTTAGAAGGCGCAGTGATTGGGTTTATGTTAACGATGCTAGGTTTAGTAACGTTAGGTACTTTCTTTTTACCAGTTTTCCTCAAGTATAATGATAAAATAAATGAAGAGCTTGAGGATGATGTACCTCCGAACTGAGGCTAAACTATTTTTAAATAAATGTAGGAGAATATATGTTAGATAAAATTACAAACGGCGTTAACGGAGCTATCGTAGTAGGCTGGTCGCTTATTAGCTTAGCGATTATAATGCAGGTGGTATTTGGTGGAGCGGTGCCTTTCTTAGGTGGCGATATCATCGGTACAGTTATCGGTATTATTCAACAACTCGGTGATGCTGGTTTGGTAGGATTAATTTCTGTAGCAGTATTATGGAAATTACTTTCAAGTGATGCGTAACATTCATTAGATTGAAGTTAGTATACAACGACGTAAAGGTCTAGGTAGGGGCTGTCAAGACGGGGGTTCGATTCCCCCCTCCTCCACCAAAAGCACATCTGTAAGGCGAAGTAACAGTTTGCAGATATTTGACTCAGAAGACTCCGCGGGGTGTGCTTTTGATGGGGGAGACAAGGTTTCGATTGGTAGAAGAACCGCCCAAGACTCGTTAGTCAACAAAGACTATAACATGAAAAAATTTAATCGACAATTATAGCGATTATGCACTAGCTGCTTAGACAGTTAGTTGAGGTTTCTCCGGGGTTCCTTATAACCCAATACCCCGGACATTATTAAACAGATATATAATACTATGATTACACTTACAGAAAAAGCAGTAGAAAAATTAACGGTATTAGTGGCAGGTCGCAAGCTAAGAGTATTAGTGCGGACCACCGGCTGTTCCGGCCTTGCATATCATTTAGAATTTGCAGATACAATCCAACCTGAAGATTTAGATTACTCTCAAAGGGGAGTGAGCATTGTTGTTGATCCTAAATCAATAGCGTATGTTGATGGTTGTGAGATAGACTATGTAACACAAGGACTAAATGAAGGATTTGAATTTTATAACCCGAAAGAAAAAGCAAGATGTGGCTGTGGAGAATCATTTACAGTATAGTTATGTATAATTGAGACAAACTATGTTATAATATACACTATGAATATATTTTATCTAGATAGCAATCCAAAAACCAGCGCAGAAATGCACCTCGATAAACATTGTAGCAAGATGCTTGTGGAATACGCACAGCTCATGTCTACAGCACACCGTGTTCTTGACGGTGATCCATACATGGATAGAAACAAAATAGGCAGTAAGATTAAACGATGGAGACATGAAGAAGATAATTTATATAAAGCTTCACATGTTAATCATCCGTCTAATGTATGGCTTCGAGAAAGTATAAATAATTACGCATTCCTCTATGAGATGTGGTGCCACTTACATAATGAATTTGTTATACGCTATGGTAAAGATCATATGTCGTATGTAAAACTCAAAGAAGTATTAAAGAACCCACCACGTAATTGTGGTGATAAGCCGTTTACACAACCGACCCAAGCCATGCCAGAAGATGTCAAAGATATCGATAGCATTACTGCCTATAGAAATTACTATATGAAGTATAAGCAGCATATAGCAGCATGGAAAACAGTCGTACCAACTTGGTATACCGTATGAAAAAATCAGTATTTAAAATTAACACCAAAGGCCACATGGAGAAAGATTTATTCTTCGATGAGGGTGTTGACATTGCACGGTATGATATGGTTAAATATCCACCCTTGCAGAAACTATATGAGAAGATGTTATCGTTCTATTGGACCCCTGATGAGATCGATGTTACAAAGGACAAGCTTGACTTTAATAAGCTCACGTCAAACGAACAGCATATCTTTACAAGTAATCTTAAGAGACAAATCTTATTAGACTCAGTGCAGGGCAGAAGTCCTGACTTAGCATTGTTGCCTCTTGCATCCAATCCTGAATTAGAATTATTGATTGAGACATGGGCTTTCTTCGAAACCATCCACTCACGGTCATATACCCACGTAATACGCAACGTATACGCGAACCCTTCTAAGATCTTTGATGAGATCACCTCAATACCTGAAATCAGCGAATGTGGCACCGCCATATCAGAACACTACGACAACCTAATCAATTACAAAGGATCCTATGGCGATTACGAGCACAAGAAGCTACTCTATCTTTGTCTTGTAAGTATTTACATCCTTGAAGGTATTAGGTTCTACGTAAGCTTTGCATGCTCGTGGGCATTCGCTGAGTTAAAGCAGATGGAGGGCAACGCTAAGATCATTAAGCTGATAGCTAGAGATGAGAACACTCACCTTGCAGCAAGCCTAAACATTATACGAACCCTAATCAAAGAGGATAAGGATTTCGTTAAGATCAAAGAAGAAACAAACGACGAAGTTCAGGATTTGTTTGAAGAAGCATTGCAACAAGAAGAAGAATGGTGTGACTATCTATTCGGTAATGGTTCAATGATTGGATTGAATGCTGAACTTCTAAAAGAATATGTGCGTTGGATTGGAGCGAAGAGAATTAAGTCTTTGAACTACACCGTGCCATTCACTACACATCAACACAACCCACTACCATGGACAGAGAAATGGATTAGTGGCGGGGCGGTTCAAGTAGCTCCACAAGAAACCGAGATAACATCTTATGTCGTTGGTGGCACTAAGCAAGATGTTACTGAAACAACATTTGCAGGGATGAGTTTATGAAAAAGTTTACAGTTTGGAGTAAGAACAACTGTGCCTATTGTACAAGAGCAAAGGCGTTGTTGGATGAGAAAGGATATGAGTATGAAGAACGTAACGTTGAGGGACCAGACTGGACCCCTGAACAGTTCTTTGAAGCAGTACCACCAGGAACAAGGTCGTTCCCACAGATCTACCAAGGGGATAAATACATAGGTGGCTATGATGATATGGTCACACACTGGGCACTAGGAGAGCTAAGTTTATGATATGTGTTGAATGCAATAGTAATGATTATGACGTCTTCATTAATGAAGATGACGGCCTCGAAGTTGATGCCGAAGTGTTAGGAGTTGAAACCCCGTACTGCCCATTTTGTGGCAGTGATATTGATTTAGCAGAGCGTGGCGGATATGAGGCGGATGATGAATGAATCCCTGGACGTATAATGGAAGAGAATTCACTACTGATGATATTGGGGATTTTTACGGTTTTATTTATCGCATTACCAATCTATCAAATGGTCACGACTACATAGGCCGTAAGTACTTTAAGACTGTACGCAAGCTTAAACCTTTAATGGGGTTCAAAAGAAAACGTAAGGTTATTAAAGAGACTGACTGGAAAGACTACTGGGGCTCTTCAAATCGCCTCACGGCAGACATAGAAGAGTTAGGTGAAGATAAGTTCAAGCGTGAGATCATATGTCTGTGCCTAACACGTGGTGATACCAACTATATGGAAGCTAAGATACAGTTCGATGAGGAGGTTTTATTGAACCCTGAGAACTATAATGGTATCATTGCTATAAAGATTGGTATAGGTTCTGTAAAAAACTTATCTGAAAAGTATGTACAAACCAAACAAACTATGATATAATATACTATGTATAAAATAAAGGATATATAATGGTTTTAGTAGATTTTAATGGCTTAGCAATTAGTTCCATCATGGGACAGTTAAGCAATGGTGAAGAGTTAAGTGAGAATTTGGTCAAACATGTTATCCTAAACAACCTTCGTATGTACAGGAAAAAATACCCTGCAACAAAATATGACAAGTTAGTAATAGCTTGTGACAGTTACTCTTGGCGTAAGGATGTGTATCCTGAGTACAAGGCTAACCGTAAGACAACTCGTGCTAAGGACAAACATGATTGGACAATGATCTTCAATCTAATTGAATCTACCTTAGATGATATTCGTGCTAACTTCCCTTATGCAGTTATCAAGATTGATAAGGCTGAGGCTGACGATATCATTGGTGCATTAACTATCGAGAAGTCTATGCCTCTTCTTGGTGAAGATGTTGTTATTGTTTCAGCTGACAAAGACTTTATTCAACTACAAAAGTATGGTCACGTTATTCAGTGGTCCCCTATGTTTAATAAAGCGATTAAGGATGATAACCCTGTTAAGTACATCTTTGAACATATCCTTAAGGGTGATTCAAGTGATGGTGTTCCTAACGTATTGTCTCCTGATGATTGTCTTGTTAACCATGTTAGGCAAACCCCTATGACCAAAAAGAAGTTGGCAGAGTGGTGGGAGAATAGAGCTAATCTTAAAGAGGTTATGCCTACGGAAGTGTTTAGGAATTACATGCGTAACCGTGAGATGATTGACTTGGATAGAATCCCTGAACATATAACACATCAAGCGATCAATGACTATGAGGATTACGTATATCCTCCTCGTGCTAACATTCTTCCATACCTAATAGAGCATAGAATGAAAATGCTTATTGATTGTGCGGATGAATTTTGACACAGTTTAACTTTAAAGATGACAAAGAACTTAAAGAGTTTATGAAATACTTTAAGAAAGAACTGCCTAACCCTGAACACCATCCTATCAAAGCGGAGTGGTTAAGGGATTGGTGGTTCACTATGGTTAAGAAAGATGGTAAGACTGATAAGAAAGGAAACAATGTTAATACCAAAGCTTAGAGGAGAAGAGTAATGCCGTTATATACATTTAAAAGTAATAAGACTGGTGAAGAGTGGGATGGAGTTATGTCCTATAAGAAACTTGATGAGTACTACAAAGAGCATGATTGCCAACAGGTACTAACTGCTACGAAAATCATATCAGAGTTTGGTGATGTTCATTCAAAAACAAGCGATGGTTTTAAAGATAGAATGAAACAGATTCATAAAGCGGCTGGTAGAAAAAGCCTAATGAATCCATAGGGAATTATATAATGTTTATACATGAACCGATTGATCTAGGTTATAAAGATCTTGTTGCTGTAACTGAAGAGAGTGGTAGGAAGTATGCCACCCCTAAAGGCAGCTATCCTTCCATTACAACAGTCCTTGGCAAGTTAAGCAAGGCCGCTATCATGGCATGGCGTGACCGTGTTGGACATGAGGAAGCAAATAAGATCTCTAGAAAGGCTGCAGGTCGTGGCACAGCGGTTCATGAGATGTGTGAAAAGTATGTTAATAATGATCCACACTATGCTAAAGGTGCAATGCCTAACATCCTGCATGACTTCAATAGGATCAAAGAGATACTAGACACACGAATTGGTGTTGTGTATGGTCAAGAGTTACCATTGTATTCAGATCACTTAGGTGTGGCTGGACGTGTTGACTGTGTGGCTGAGTTCGATGGTGTGTTAAGTATCATTGACTATAAGACTTCTAAGAAGACAAAGAAGAAGAGTTGGATCCACCAGTACTTTATGCAAGAATGCTTTTATGCTATTGCATGGGAGGAACGTACTGGACAACCTATCACTCAACTAGTAACAATTATCTCAGTGGATGATGCTCCAGCTCAGGTGTTTATAGAGCACCGTGACAATTGGGACAAGCAGCTTGTTGAAGCTATCGCTGATTACTAAGAGTCCTTATAAGGATCATTAGCCACATATATAGCCACAGCAACCCCTATAAGGTGTCTTATAATAGACACACTATTTCTGTGTTAAATAGTCACACTTGCCTCGCGATTCATGATATAATATACCTATATCAAATTGAATAAGCATATAACAAACTGATATAAGAAAAGTGAATATAGTTGTGTACTCTATGGGCCAGCTATGATATAATACCTATATACTAATGAATAAGGAAACAATATGAAAAACGTTAAATCAATGAATCAAGTTAAGACTCTAATGTTTGATCTAGATCAAGCCCAACTATCTGAACTAGTGGAGCACTTTAAAGACTGTCGCTCTATGTTAAACATGAAAGCTAAAACAGGTTTCACTGTTGGACAAAAAGTTAAGTTCGGCAAGTTGCTTGGTGTGGTCACCAAGATTAATCGTACCAAGGCAGTTTGCTTTGTTGAAAAAGACAATGCTAATTGGACCGTTCCGTTCTCTCGTATGGAGGCAGTGTAATGAGCGAGTTTGGTAAAGAGTTTGAATTTACGTCTAAGCCTAACTCTAAAGAAGTTCAAGACTTCTTAGACAATGGCGGTAAGATCACTGTACTGGCTCCTGAGTCTGCAGCTGATGCTATGGCAAAACCGAGTGGTGGCTACTTTGTTAGCACTCCTACTTTGTCTGAGCTTGTAACTGGTGACGATTCATGAGCACGATGGACTACGTCGTGATTGCATTAGTTATTTTGAATATTTTTATATGGGGATTATTATTATGAGTTGGATGAAAGCAAGCAAGCGTAAGACCACTGATCAACTAGACGGCATTCGTCTTCGTTCTGTACAACTATGGCTTGATGCCACAGGGTTCCACCCTTTCTTAGATCCGGACACAATGAAACTTCCTGATTTAGAAAAAGGTTTTGGTTGTACCTACGCTGAGTTTACTCAAGAAGCATGGGACAACATGGACAAGTACGACGAAGCAGCAGCTCGAAGGAGTGTGTATGCGACAGCTTAATGAAAAAGTAATCTTAACGGATTGCGATGGTGTTCTATTAGATTGGGAATACCATTTCTTCAAGTGGCTAAAGGCTACTGAGGGTTATGAAAAGATCCACGACTATTACGATATCTCTAAAGCTATCGGTGTTGAAAAGCATGTCGGATCAAAGTTTGTTAACAGATTTAACACATCTAAATACATGAAAACTCTGTCCCCTTTACGTGACTCTATTAAGTATGTACGTAAATTGTATGAAGAGCATGGCTATCTATTCCATGTAATCACTTCGCAGACTAACGACCATCTTGCCCAAGATTATCGTAAAGAGAATTTAAAAAATGTGTTCGGTGATGTTTTTGATGGCTTCACTATACTTGGTACGGGTGAAGACAAGACCGACGCACTTAAAGAGTGGGAAGGTACCGAATGCTGGTGGATTGAAGATAAGGCAGCGAACATTCAGATGGGTAACCTAGTGGGTTTAAGAGGAATTCTTATTAACCATGCTTGGAATAAAACCACCAACTATGAATGTGATCGTGTCACCAAGTGGAAAGAAATTTATGAAATAATTACAGGAGAAATGTAATGAACAACAAAACGACAGGTCGATTAATGACAGTGGCATCAGCCGCACTCACATTCATGCTTGTATACGCAGTATCATCTCATGGTGATTACTCACTGTCTGAAGCATTGTTATTGGCAGCAGGTGTTGTAGCACTAAATGTCACAGCAATGATTGATGGACACTATAGTGGTATCGCGATTGCTATTAAGGCATTCCGCCCTGAGGAAGAACTATGAGCAGATTAACTAAGAACAGTGCAGAAGAAATCTCTCACTTAAGATCTAAGTCACGATTTTATGTGGCAGGTTGGACAGCAAATAACATGTGTGAGAATCCTCAGGATTTACCTGCGTCATGCATAGGCAATACCGATGCAGAGAATCAATACGAAGATTATCTATCAGGCTATGGTGATTCGTACGCTAACAACGAAAGTGTTGCTACGCGGTACAAAGACAACCTAGCATTTATAAGTAAAATGAATGAAGCGACAAATGGCGCTTTTGTATAAATAAAATTGTTGGAATGTGTGGTGAATAATAGAGGTATCGTATGGCATTGTTAGAAGACATTGTGTCGTTCTGTAAGAAGGAGTTAGATATTCCTGAAGAGATCCTAGTATCTATATCAGTAGAAGATCTAAGAGAGGACAGCGTTAAAGGTTGGACAATTGATTCAGCTGAAGACGATGAATACGATATCGAGATTGATTGTAACTTAAGTATTAAGGAGGTTATAATAACGATGTGCCATGAAATGGTCCACGTCCAGCAATTACACGAGAATCGCGAGCTTGATGAAAATGAGGCTTACGAGATGGAAGAGATACTATATAGAAAGTATATAAGTATCTCGGAGTAGTTAAATTATCACCTACTTTAAAAAAGATATAATTTTTTATTTAACTAAAAGGAAAAACATGTTTAAGAAACTATTAGTCGTAACGGCGGCTATGGCAGTATCGGCTTCAGCATTTGCTGATATTAATATCTCAGGTTTATACGAAGGAACACTGGATTCTCATGGTGCGTATACTCAAGATATAACAACTACTATGGTAGGAACTTCTGGTAATTCAACGGTAACGATGATTCTAGATAAAGACTTCACAGTAGATGACTTATATGTAACAACAACAAGTGGTCCTTTAACGTTTACGTTAGGTGACAAATCTGGTGATGATCCAGATCAAATTGTTCTAGGTGTTACAATGCAAGCCGGTGGACTAAAACTTGGTTTAAATCAAGTGTCAGGTGGAGCAACTAGTGCCGATGTATCTGGTGTGATTGGTGGCGTTTCGCTAGCAATGACCGACGTGACGTCAAGTACTAGAGAGACAACAGCATCATATACTTTAGGCGGTCTAAAAACTGTTGTAGTGTATAATAAGGTTGCTGCTGGATCTAATATCGATACAACGTTATCGACCACCATCGCTGGTTTAACACTAAGCGCTAATCACGATAGAGACTCGGATGGAACTTCAGCAAGTGAAGGTTCTGTATCTAAAGATCTTGTGGGGTTAGGCGTTATTAAATTAACCATGGGTACTGATAATACCAAAGAAGTTAGTTTAACACGTGGAATCTGGACTGCAGAATGGGCTCAAACTGGTAGCACCGCAGGTGTTGCTAGTCTTAAGGCTAGTCTAAAGTTCTAAACTTATAGGGGGTCTTCGGATCCCCTATTTTTATATTGGAGTTTATCATGAATAACAGAAGACTATTGAGTGAACACTACAAGCCAGATGGCAGTTGTGCACAGATCTTTCGAGTTACTAACGGAGATCAAGGTTTCTACTCAATCACATTTTCAGACCCTCAAGGTTACAGTCTCGCACAAGAAGATTATCCCCACAAAGCTTTAGGCTATGTTGAGGATGCAGCAGAGAACTGGGCATTGGGCATTAAACTATTACTAGGTTAACCCTATGGCAGAATTCGATTTTGGCTTTACACTCGTTGATGAATCAGACTTAGATGTCTCACAAGAGTTAGTAACAGCCACAGCATCCAGTGCAACAACACAGGATAAGTTAGACAAGTTATATAACGCAATCATACCACTACTTAACAACCTCAAGTCCAACCCTGAACGGGAATATATTAAATGGCCTAACAGAGTTGACAAGGTAGAAGCATTTGAAACACACATATTGAAAATATATAAAGGATAAGTGTGTACAATCACCGCATACTATGTTATAATAGTACATATAAATTACATTATGAGAGGATACTATGGAAGACATTAATAAGAAATCATTTTCAGGTTTAGTTGAGACCTTCGTACGAACCCATAAAGACACTAACTATATGGATGCTATTATTACTGTGTGTGAGAGTAATGAGATTGACCTGAGGGACAGCAAGAAGCTGATCTCAAAAGAGATCATAGAGCACGTTGAGTTCGAAGCAAAGAAACTTAATTTGTTAGTAGGTGGTAATCCTACATACATGTTGCCGATATGAGGATGACTGGATATGAGGCATTTCAATTTCACAATGCAGTTAATTTGCATTTCAACGGAGCTTACGATTGTTTTAAGTATAATTTTAAAACAAATGTGAGTGAGAAGACTTACTGGAAACGGCCTGATAAATTCCAGCTGTCTAAGATAGGTAAACGATTTAAAACCCGTGATGATATCACCATGTACTTTGCCGCACATCAAGTTGCTGGTAACAAGTATAGTAGTGATATGATTAGAGACGAAGACACATACACAGCCTTTATAAAGAAGATAGATAGTATGTCTTATGTGTTTCGTAATGAGTTAGAAGAGATTTCGGATGTAAAGTTTGACGAACTCTTGAGCGTAGAAGATACGTATCCAAGAATAGTCCAGCTTCATCTTGAGGGAGTGGTGTCTTTCGAGACACTATGCATAGTAAACCGCTTGACTGGGTTTATTACAAGAGCGAACAAAGAGGTTACAGATACTATATTGTGGCCAGACTTGTTCAAAAAGATATCTAAGTTTCAATCGTTCCTTAAGGTTGATGACAATAAAATGAAAAATATTGTTTTAGATATTTTCAAATAAGGTGTGTACAAGTATCAAAACTATGATATAATGTACACAAGATACAAAGTAAATATAAATTTATACTAATTCTTAATGGAGAATAAAATATGTCTTTTGCAGACTTAAAAGCTAAAGCCAGTGACATGAGTTCATTGGTAGGTGCAGCTTCAAGCACTAACGAAAAGAAATCATTCGGTGATGACCGTATGTGGAAACCAACGGTGGACAAAGCAGGTAACGGCTATGCTGTTATTCGTTTCCTACCAACAGTCGAAGGTGATGACTTACCTTGGGCTAAGTATTGGGATCACTTCTTCCAAGGTCCAACAGGACAATGGTATGTAGAGAAATCTCTTACTACAATCAACAAGGATGACCCTGTCTCTGAGATGAATTCAAAGCTATGGAATACTGGCATTGAAGCAGATAAAGATACAGCTCGTCGTCGCAAGCGTCGTTTACATTATGTGTCAAACATCTATGTAGTATCAGACCCTGAGAATCGTGAGAACGAAGGTAAGGTAATGTTATATACATACGGTGCGAAGATCTTTGAGAAGATCACAGATGCGATGCAACCAAAGTATCAAGATGAATCACCTATGAATCCGTTCGATTTATGGAAAGGTGCTAACTTTAAGATGAAGATCTCTCAAGTGGCGGGTTTCCGTAACTATGATCGTTCAGCTTTTGGTGCAGCAGAAGTGTTGAACACAGATGATTCAGTAATGGAACGTGCGTATGACCAGGAATATTCTCTTAAAGAGTTCACTGATGTAGATACCTTTAAATCATATAGTGAACTTAATCTTAAGTTGACTCGTGTGTTAGGTGAGGAATTGGTTACTCGTGGTGATGTGGCTCAAGAGGAAGAGTCTTATGAACAATCTGCTGTTCAAATTACTCGCGAAGAGCCTTCGTTCGCCGCAAGCTCTACCCCCATCCCATCACCAACACCAGTTGCTGCTGATGATACGATGAGTTACTTTGCTAAGTTAGCGGCTGAAGCCTAAGACTTAATTGAAGTGAAAAGAAAGCCCTCTTAGTGAGGGCTTTTTATTACCTGGCGAAAGCTTCTCTAAGATAATTACCATATCCACCAGCTTCATAATTAATGACTTGTATATGGGTTATATTATCGCCAGGTTTATATTGAGCTTGCGCCCTTTCTATTGATGTTTGTTTTGCTATAGCGGCAAGTAATATTTTTTGCTCTGCATCAAATTTATATTGCTGCTGCAAATCAGGGCTATCATTAAATAGTGCTTGTTGTTGGGCTATATACCTCTTTTTGTTTCTAGGATGAGTCCATGGAGCTTCAGTAACTGGATTTGTATACTTGTACTTTTCTTTTAACATTTCCCCATACGATTTTTGAACTCTCTTTTGATTCAAACTAGTGGCATCAAAATCTTCGTATTCAATACCGAATGCATCCCGCATCCATTTAGGCATAAGACCTTTCATCCACTGAGATAACCGGTTTTCTAACTCACTAACCCAATCCCATACACCCGCACGATAATCTGCATCAGTAAACAATTTACCTACAAATCCAACGATCTTAGATATTAAGTGGAAAGGCGCTGCGACAATATCACTAATCAAATCCATGAAGCTAAACTCTTTTATTGCATTAAGAGCTTTTTTACCCATGCCATCACCTAAAATCTTTCCATTTTCATCTGTCTTTAAACCAAGACCCTTAGTGATTAACCATACAGCACCGTTCTTAACTAAGTCAGCCAAACCACCAAAGATGTAACCTAACACGCCACCAGTTCCTTCACCTAATATAGTATACCACGTAGAGCTTTCCTTCTCAGCCTCTTCACTACCCTTTTTAAATCCTTCAAAGATAGAGAACAACAAAGTAACTGGCCATAGTAACTTACCAATAAGTTTAACACCTGGGAATTTCATTAGAGTTCCACCAAGAGATTTTAAACCTGATGTAACCATTTTACCAGAGGTTCCTAATGTCCATGCAGTGATAGCAGAACCAATCCTTATTAATGGCGACAGTATACTACCGATCTTGCCAGTAAGTGTTTTAAAGAATCCTGATCCAAATCCACCAGCCATACCAGGCTTAATAGATCCAGGTGATCCTTTAAAAGTATTGCCAAGCTTCTTACCATCCACACCTAAACCAACCGCCCTATAAGCTTTAGCTTTAAGTGCCGCTAATTGATTACCTATGATAGTTTGGAGGCCAGCAATATTAAGAATTGTTCCAGCTTTAAAGTTCTTTACCTTCTCAATAGGTTTGCCATGCTTGTCATAACCAAACCATTTGAGTACCTTGGTTTTAAACTCTGTTGCTAATACCCCAAGTTCACCGAAGCTACCTGCCCATTTGCCTACAACCTTAAGACCCTTAAGGGCTTTGGTATGCCATAGATGCATTCCTTCATATGCAGCAAGTGTTGCAACCGCTGTAGCAAGGAACACGGTCCATTTAGCTTTATCCCACATGTCTGCAAGAAAACCTTCATCCTTCTCTTTCTTCAGATAACTGCTAGTAGCACGACCAGCCACCACTAATGGGCTAGGTGGTCTTTCACGTTTGTCTTCAGCTTTATCACGTTGATCTTGTGCTCTCCAGGCCTTAGCCATATCATTAGAGTTCTCAAGATAATTTGCAATTCTTTCTGATGACTTTAGAATAGCTCTTTGAACAGGACCTTTAGGAGTATCCTTTCTAGAATCAGTTGTTAACGCTCCAGCCTGGCCAGCCAAAAACCTTCGTTGAAAGTCTGTGGCACCATCGATAGCAGCACCCTGCATGCCGATAGACTCGTCAGAATTTACTGCTAGTTTTTCAGCCCGTTTGGCTTCTTCAGATTCCCTGAGTCTGTCACGCGTACTTAGTTGATTCTGCTTTCTTAACAGACCTACTACTTCTTGCAGTAATCCTTCTTGAGTTTTATTAGCCATTAGCTTGTTCCTGTCTTCGGTTTTCTTCTTCTATATGTTCATGTAAAAGGGCTAGGTATATTTCCCTCTCCCATGGTAGCATATTATCTAAATCACTCAATGAATAATTATGATGCTGCATCATTGCAAAATTCATTTTTAAATGATTAGCAATGCTGTCATGAGAAAGGCCTATGTAAAAAAATCAGCTAAGCCCTTTAACTCCCGTGTATTCTCGTGCCCGCACGATGTACAATTGTATTTCATAGTATAACTTAATGCCGGTGCTGCTTCCATAAATTTAATGATCTCGGCAAATTGATCAGTATTTAAACTTTCAACAAATGACACAAGTTCTTTATGAGTAACATCTTTAGCGGCAAATATATCTTCACCACTATAAACCGTTTCAATGGATTTAGCAACAGAATTAATAACAGTATCTGTTTGCGTAGTCCTTTGAGCTTTAGTCAATTTATCATTCATAGACATCCAGCGCAAATCAATACTAATATCAGCATTGAGCTTAATATGGTTGTTAGCCTTCTCTTCTAAATTGCTTACGCTTACTAAACCTAAATCAATCTTCTGTTCGGTTGTAGCATCACAATCCTCGCTGTCACATTTCATATTTAATCTAATGCCTTCACCTACAGACTTACTCCGCAAGTTAATAAACATAAACTCGATATCAAATGTAGTCAACTTATTAATGTCGATTGGCGACTCTATACAAGCTTTAATAATATCTGTAACAGATCTTTCAATAGCTATATCATCTTGCGACTCTAATGCTATTAATAAAATCTTCTCTTCTTTGACCACGTATGGTCTATATGTAATACTCTCGCCCGTAGAAGGCACAATCATATCATACTTTGGGGTTGCAATTAGTGGCAACATATCAACTTCTCTCCATTATTTTATAAAAAATTCTTAATCGTACTAAACGTATCCTTACCGATGGATGTTATATGACTCAACACATCTGTGAAGCCATCTACTAAACCAACGTTCCTAAAATTATCGTATTCCCATGTGATGGAAATTTCCATTAAACCATCTGAACCATTACCTAACTCAACTGCACCAACCTGTATAGGGTACGCATTTTCTAATTTAATTGAGTATCCTGGGATAATATCATTACCTTGTGATAATTGCTGTATAGTCACATCACTAGAATAATCACTTTTATAGAAAGTCTTATAATGTTCGTGTGATGTATCTATAATCATCTCTTGCCACATGTCAAAATACTTCTTAATATAATAATCATTAGTTAATAAGAATGTCATAGTGACTTCATCAGTCGCAGCTGAATACGGTTTCTTTGTGTTGTGATGGTTATGTGTAGCTTCGGTGGTCATGATTCTCTTGCCAGGAAAACTACAAGACTGACATAACAAAAACATATCCCTAGGATCTTGTATAAAGTCTCCAATGTTAACGCCATCGCCCGATATTAAATTGCTCAATAATGTGGATGGATTAAAATTTAGTAGGCTATTCATCCCTTTGGAAGGATGGGAAACGTACACGCCGAATCTGTTTCCTCGTGCTACGCCACCACGACGGTTGATCGTTGACTTCATTGTATCGATGCTTACTGGTAATGACATTAGTATTTAGTCCTCGAATCAGCCCAAACAGCGCCTTCACCAGCTTTCTTGAATGAGGATGTTTGTAAAAATATTGCGATGTTCCATTCAGCAGCATTAACCTTCATTATATTTGAGGTTACACCCTTAGTGAGATAGTGCTTGAAACACGGTTTAAAGTATTTATAGTTCTTTGTTGCTTTTAATAATTGGTACGTAATCTTAAATCTAGTTGTTGCATTAAACTTCTGATTGTTTGTTATGTCATTTAACTTGTCAAGAAATATTGCACGAACTTTGGGTGGCAAATAGTGTAAGTTAATACCATAGAAACCATCCTTGGCAGGACCAACAACAATAGTTAAAGGGAATGTATCATAGAATGGTAAGGTTGATTTGCCCTTAGGATCATATGTGTACATCACCATGTCACCTGAGTGAGCACCTTTCTGTGATCTTAGTCTATCATCGTTAAGAATAGATGCACCCTGTTTTCCAAGTGCCTTTACTTTCTTTTGAAACCATTCGTCGGCTTCTTTAGTACGGGTCGTTATACCCTTACGGAAAGCTTCTGATTCTAATTTATCAAATAGACTAGCCACTAAATATTCCTATTACGTTTATTCATAACTGTATTTATACCTTTTTCTTTCGCTTACCTAGAGTTTTCCATATTCTCTTTCCGGTCTTAGTCTTCTTCAACTTGAATCCAACGGTCATAGTTCGTATGCCCATTGCCTCTAACTCGTGCTCGGTCCATATTTGAAACTCATAACCTCTAGCTTCACAATACTTCCTAGCATAATCCCACTTAGAAGTATTCTTCATGAACGTTAATGCTTCATTAAGATGCTTACGTTTAGGGGGTTGAGTCTGGGCATGAGGTTTTATCTCAACCACCAGCGTTCGACCAGTCTTGGTACGTATCGTGAGATCGATAAAGTACCTGTGAGGCTTACGGTCTGTCGAGCATATGTATGGTACAACAGTCTCCTCACTTTGCCACCACTTGACCCATGACGCGTCATCTAAATATCGAAATGCATTCCTTTCCCAAAGAGATCTATAATGTATCTTATCAACATCGCCATTATATTTCTCAGGATGCTTCGGCTTCCACTTACCTGAATATGTTTTTTTCATACAAGTATTTATATAAACCGTATAAATAAGTATTATACACGTAAAGGAACAAAATATGTCTATGAACGACGCGCAACGAATGCAGCAAATAGGTGGAGTTAATATTAAATCTACAGGCTCAACGCCAACTCAACATTGGAAATACCCAGACACTGTAGGCAACGACACTAATGATGATACTGTAAATTTTAATAGTCATTCAACTAGTGAGTATGCAATTAGACGTATGGGTAGACTATCCACTGCATCTAATGAACCATTCGTGCTGTTTGAGTTCATGAAGGTAGATGAAAAGTTTCAACAAACTGAACATAAATTACAAAATACTTTAAGCCTTGCTATTGATACTGCCCAAGCAAAGGCCGAATACCTAGGATCAGGTAAAGCTTTACAATCCGTGCACCAAATGGCATCGGGGGATGAATTAAAAACCATGGCCAGTAGTGCTGCATCGACTGGGGCTCAAAAAGCTAAAGAGATGTTAGTATCATTAACAACGCCGGTAAAGAGAAATTATAGTGGCTCAATAGCAATGTATATGCCGACAGATATTTCTATAAACGACACCATGATATATAATGAAGATACTAGACAGTTTGCAGCTGGAGCAAATGAATTATTGACAGGAGGTGGTAATGCTTTTAACAATAAAGCAGTAGCAGCTTCTAAGCAAGCTGTCACTTTAGGATCGGCTGCACTTGGTAAAGGAATTGGTAAAGGTATAGTAGGTGCTTTGGTTGGTTACGGTTTAGGCGATATTGTTTCTGCTGAGATGCAAAGATCTACTGGAGCGCTTTTAAACCCTAATGAATTCATTGCATACCAATCAACTGCATTAAGAAGCTTTTCATTCAATTGGACAATATTGCCGGATTCTGAGTCAGAATCAAATCAAGCAGCAGGCCTTGTTAAATTATTTAGATCCTCTGCTCATGCTAAAAGAAATAATCCAATAACAATAACAGTTCCAGATCACGTTGTTACATCATTCCATGGAGCTAAGGATATGATTCAATTGCCGCCGTGTGTCATTGAATCAGTTAACGTTACATACAACCCAAATGTATCTTCATTCTTTAAAAAAAATAATTCTCCAGTAGAAATTGTATTGGCTATAACACTTAAAGAAATGGTTCCATTGTATGTAGATGACATAGAGGCGGGATACTAATATGTATTTTAAAAATATAACAAACGTGGCGATAGATGTAGATGGATCTGGTAACCTAGATTTAATGAAAAATCTAACTGCCAAATCTCAAATATCTGATTCATTAATTAATAACACTGGATTTTATCAAACAGTAGAAATTCAAGACGGTGAAAGGCCAGATCATTTAAGTCAACGGCTGTATGGTTCACCTCAATACCATTGGACATTCTTATTGCTTAACCCTCAAATTAAAAACATTTGGGATGATTGGCCTATGAAGCATGGGCAATTGGTTGAGTATTGTGTAAACAAATACCAGTACCTTGCCGCTGATATATCACCTACCGCTGATAATAACTTAAACAATAAATTTCTTTTAGGTGAGACTGTTGCTGGTTCTATATCAGGTGCTACTGGTATTATTAAAGAGATCCATCTTAATTTAGGGTATATTGTATTGCAGAGAACCACCGGCAAATTTGCTGTGTCGGGTGAGACTATAACTGGTATCAATTCTGAAGATTCAGCTGCATGTAATTTTATTAAGTCGCAGGCTTATGCACCACATCACCACGTAGATGATTCAACTGGAGATTGGGTACCTCGCCGCACTGCAGGAACAACTGCATATAGCTTGCTTGATTATGAAGCAGCGATCACTGAACAGAACAGAAATATTAAAGTTATAAAGAATGAACACATTAAGAATGTAGCAAGAGAGTTTATAAAAGCGATGAACAAGTAATGCTTAATTTAGATAATATAAAGATTGAAATCCGTGAAATAGATATTAGTAAAATGGTTACTGGTGTAACTATATACGAAAGTGTATTCGGAATGCTAAAAGGTGCAATATCAATAAAAGATGGTATTAACTTCTTTGATAACTTTATAGGCACTGAGTTGGCTGATGTTAGTTTTACCTTTGAATATCTAGGTAATACATACGGATGCGGGTTTTATATGGATGGCATTTCCAATATGAAAATTGCTAAGCAACAGAAAAATTATATTATCCATTTAAAATCCATATATACTCCTGTTTTTGCTGAAACTATAAACAACACATTCACTGGAAGATCAGATCAAATAATTAATAAAATATTTACAGATATTAGTGCTGAAGAAAGTGTCTTACATATTGACACTATAACTGACACTAAAGGTAGATACATTGCACCAAATATTGCTGCGAGAGAATCTTTATACACTCTTGTAAATAACGCTTATGATATTAAAAAAACTGGAATGTTTTTATATCAAAGATTTTTTGATAACAATGCATGTAGATTAACTTCGCTTGGTGATATGTTAGAAAGTTCTTTTGTTGATGAGAACAACCAGCCAGTGAGTATTAAGCAAGCCGTTATAAATCAGGCTACGATGGGAGCACGGGCTACCTTAGGTACTGCTGACAAGTATGAATTGAAAGAATACAATATGGATTTCATACAGAAATTAGAAGACGGTGTATGGGGTGAAGCGGTTAACACAATTAACTTAGATGAGACTACGCGTAAAGCCAACATCACTAAAGAAGCTACGTCGATTCCCAAAACTAAATTCAAACTTAGTGATAAATTGTATACAAATAATGTGAAGAGTATATTCTCTTCTCGTGGTGATGTTGCTGTTAGTAGTATACAGAATCATAAGTTTCGGGTATTCAACACAATCATGGAAGTAAACCAGATGGTGGCATTACCAAATCTAGGTGCTGGAATGTGTATTAACGTTTCATTAGGGGGTGGTAATCAATCATCTAGTAAACAAGATGGAAAATACTTAGTCAAACATATACAACACAATTTTACAATAGATGGTGGAGATTATATGTACACTCAAGATTTAGGATTAGCTCGTGAATGATATAAAATTTGGATTAGTAAAAGATATTAATGACCCGGAGAAACTTGGTAGGGCTAAGGTGAATGTGTATGGTATACACGATAACATCGAAACTAAAGACCTTGCATGGAATATGGTTCTTATGCCATCAACTAATCCAGCTAAAGGTGGAGTAGGTTCATCAACAAATCTACTGGTTGGTACATTGGTTGCTGGTATATTTTTAGATAATTCCATGCAAGAATTTTTGGTGATGGGAACTTTACCAACAAAGACTGACGGCGTACAAGATAATAATGTAAGAGTAAGAGAAGAAGCTGATCCTAATGCAGGTGAACCTAAAGGAACATACGAGCCAGAAGTAAGTACATACTCCCCTAAGTATCCATATAATAATGTTATGGAAACTGAGAGTGGTCATGTAAAAGAATACGATGATACTCCTGGCAACGAACGCATAACAGAGAGACATAAGAGTGGTACTCAATACGAAGTATCACCAAATGGTTCAAGAGTTGAAAGAATTGTACGTGACAACTATAGATTAGTTGTAGGTCATGACACATTAGAAGTATATGGCAATGTGAGAATTATTGTTAGCGGTCATGTAGATGTTGCTGTGGCTGGTAACCTTACTGCTTCGGTTAGTGGTAATATAAGTGCTGACTCTATGGGAGACATAACACTTAAAGCTACTGAGGCCGGTAAGAAGATTACATTGAATGGCAACGTTGATGTGACTAAGGTATTAAGAACTAATACTGATGGTGCTGCTATTAATGTTAATACACATGTACACACCCAACCAGATACTACTGCTGATGCTACATCACAAAGTGATGTATCGGTTCCAGTTCCCGAATAACGAGGTATAAATAGATATATGGCAACTATAGCAAGAGAAGCAACGTACAAAGATTTAGATTTTACTTTTAAGCAAAATCCTAATACCAATGACGTCGGAATAAAGAAGAACAATGCAGCGGTAATTCAAAGTTGCCTTAATATCTTACGAACAAATAATGGTGAACGCCCATTTAATTATGACTTTGGTGCAAACCTAAGATCATATTTATTTGAGAACATGAATCATATAACAGCAGCAAATATGTCTACCTCTATTAATACTGCTTTAAAGAATTATGAACCACGGATAGAAGTACTCAACACTAATATACAGACAATGCATGATAGCAATGAGGTATTTATAACAGTAACCGGTAGGGTCAAATCAACTAATGAAATAATTGATATTACTACCACAATAGAGAGACTACGATAATGGCAATCGAACGCAGAATTTCAGCAAGTGAATTAGACTTTGACCAGATTAAATCAAATTTAGTTAGCTATATGAAGGCGACAGATACAACCTTCAATGATTATAACTATGATGGATCTGCAATGTCAACCATTATTGATGTGCTGGCATACATAACCCACATCAACTCAATGAATGCAAACTTTGCTTTGAACGAGACCTTCCTTGACACAGCACAGCTCAGGTCTTCAGTAGTATCCCATGCCAAACTATTAGGATACACCCCACGTTCTATTGCACCTTCAGTTGCTTTTGTAAACATGGCCATGAATTACGATACCACAGCAACACCTTTGTGGAATCATGATGCATCTAATAACCCAATGCCTTTGAGTCTACCAAGAGGAACCAAGTTCTCTACGACTATTGACGGCATCACATACCCGATGTTTTCAAGTGTAACAGATACGATTGCATTTAATCCATCCACTGGTTGGAACTTCTCTAATGTTTCACTTGAGCAAGGTATACTAACAAATATAACATATACTTACCAAAACAATGTGTATGAGCAATATATAATTCCACAGGCAAATGTAAACACTAAATCGATTAGAGTTACTGTTACCGATTCAGCGGTTACTTCTGCTTCTAAAGTTTATACATTAAACAGTAACATTGTTAACTTGACTGGAGCGAGTGAAGTCTTCTTCTTAGAGGAAGGACGAGATGGTTATTACGAAGTTAAGTTTGGTGATAACATCATCGGTAAGAGACCTGGCAATGGTAACACTGTTAAGATTGAGTACTCTACAATTCCATCTGGAACAAATGTAGATGGTGCCACCGTGTTCACCATGACAGATTCATTGAATGGTAACACTGATGAAACAGTAACCCTTGTCACTAAAGCTACTGGTGGTGCTGCAAGAGAGACTAAAGAGGCCATCAAGTTCAATGCTCCTCTTGCTTATGTATCTCAGAACAGAGCAGTAACACCTGATGATTATAAAACCATCCTTAAGAATGAGTTTGCTGATATTCAAGCTGTTGCGGTATGGGGTGGTGAAGATCACGATGTACCAGACTATGGCAAGGTGTATATAAGTATTAAACCTTTATCAGCCGAAGTACTTACTACTGCCCAAAAAGAAACAATTAAAACAAATATTCTTAAACCTAAAAACGTTGTATCTATTACACCAGTTCTTGTTGATCCTGAATATACGTACATTGATCTTGAGGTTTTCTTTAAGTATAACCCTAACCTCGCTACAGTAACAGCAAGTGGTTTGGTTGCTTCAGTGAGGAATACTATTGTGGCATATGATACTGCAACATTGAAAACCTTCGGCGGTGTATTTAGAGCATCTAACGTTGTTAGAAAGATCGATGATACTAACATTGCCATTCTATCTAACATCACTCGTGTTAAAATGACTAAGAAGATTGTGCCCAAGCTTGGAATAGATACTAAATACGAACTTAAGTTTAACCAAGCATTAACTGATTTGGATGCAACCACAAAATCTACTGGCTCTTATGTAACATCAACTGTGTTTACATACAGTGGTGTACGGTGTGTGTTGAAAGATTTCTATGATGCTTCAAGTGATACTCGAATTGTTCAGATCGTTGATACCACAGGATTGGTATACAACACAAACGTTGGTAATGTTAATGAGGAAACTGGAGCGGTCACACTAGATAGCTTTACTCCTACTGCATTACCTACTGGATTATCTACAATTAACGTTACGGTTAAACCTGCATCTACTGACGTAGCACCTAAGAGAAATGTGCTACTAACTATCAATACTTCAACAGCTCAAATAACTGGTGAGGTGGATACTATGGCAACTGGCGGCACAACCGCTGGTATCGATTATACAACGGTGAGCAGCTAATGTCAGCAACTTTAGGTAAGTACAATATATCGTCATACGTTAATGACTTAATACCGGAACACGTAGCTTCTACGTATCCGGATCTTGTTGAGTTTATTAAGGTATATGCCCTCTATTTAGAACGATCAAACAACTCTGGGTTTTATTTAAACTCACTTGATATTCAAAGGGATATTGATCAGGTAGAAGAGAGTTTACTTACCGAGTTGCAGAATGAAATTGGTATAGCCGTACCACGAGATTTTGCCACCGACCCACGTAACTTCTATAAGCACTTAATTGAGTTCTATAGAAGTAGGGGTACACCTGAATCTATCACATCATTCTTTAGAATGATTTATGACGATGAGGTTGAGACATACTTTCCATATACAGATCTATTAAATCCATCGGATGGTGATTGGACTGATCAATCGGCTGATATTAAAATCAACCAATCTAAGTATACACCTTGGAACATAATTACAATAGCTGCCACTGCCGCTGGCTCCTTTGTTGTAGGACTTAAATATAAAATAACAGTATTAACTGGCACTAGCCAAGCAAGATGGAATACAGCCGCTGGAACAAGTGGTGTTACCTATGTGGTAGGTGATACATTTACCGCAGCAACCACAGGATTAGGAACAGGTACAGCATCATCAAACTTAGTTGCTGGCCTAAGTGATGAGTTGGTTGCTGTATTCTTTGATGATGATGTTGTCTTTGTCAATGATGTACATCAGGTTTCAGGTACAGATTACACTGAAGCAGTATATTCAGACACAACAACAAAGTACAAGTTAACATTCACCAATCCATTATCGAATGGTGATGTGGTTAAAACGTATCCTGCTGGATTGTTTACTACAGCGAATGGTTTCTTGTCTGATAAGAAGTACATACAAGACTCACACTATTGGCAAAAGTTTTCATACGTTCTTAAGACTGGATCAAACGTATCTAAATGGAAGAATGCATTTACCAGATTAGTTCACCCCGCAGGATTTATATTCTTCGGTGAGATCTTAATCTTTATTAAGTTATTAACTTCACGTAATACTACCTTACAACCTGGTTGGTTGATCCCTGCTGGATTATTTAATATAAACCTGCCGCAGAAGCAGATTGGTCCAGTTACATTCAATGATATTGGAAGTTATGTAGAAAAGACTTGGTCAATACCAGCGACTGGATCAAGCGCTGACACTGATGGTAAGTGGGATGTTGGCATGTGGGACCACTGGGAGAATAATAAATTCAATTGGTGGGGCGGTAACGGCGCATTTGGTCATTATACTATTCAGGATGGTATAAATAACAACATAGGAATACAATTAGGTACGATCCCGATCGTAATATCATAATAACGGAGACAATATGTCAGCAATTATAACCAGTAAATTTAGATTAGATACTACGAACAAATTCGTAACTAGTCTTTCAGAAAACCAATTTTATATGGCGTTGGGAAGACCAAATGCCTGGGCAGATGACACTACTCCAGATATTCCATATGAGAATGATAATACTAACAACACTTTATGGCAAAACATGTTTGCTATGAAGAAGATCGATGCCACGGATATTGTGCACAGTTCACCAAGAAACCTATGGGTATCTGGTACAACATACGCAGAGTATGATGACCGAGACACAAACCTTGAAAGCAAAAAGTATTTTGTTATCTCAGATAATAACAACGTATATATGTGTCTCAAAGCTGGTGGCGGAACAAGTTCAACTAACCCAGACATCATTGGTGTACAAACCTCTGGCGTTCACGTTACTGGTTCTGATGGTTACATATGGAAATATATGTTTACTGTTCCCACGGTTGATGTATCGAAGTTCTTAACATCTTCTTTCATGCCAGTTAGACGGATTAAAGTAGTCCCTGTTGCAGGTTCTGACACAGCTCTAACAAACCAATGGAGTGTACAGAGCAATGCAGTTGATGGTGCGATCTACAATATGAAGGTCACAACTGCTGGTGTTGGTTATACATCTGTCCCTACATTGACTGTCGTCGGTGATGGTTCTGTATTAGCCACAGCTACAGCGGTACTTTCTGGTGGCACAACGGGTGTTATCACTGGTGTTAATATGGTTGCGGTTGGTGCGGGTTACACTCATGCTACTGTTACTATAAGCACAAGCGGATCATCTACCACTGGCGCAGTAAGGCCTGTTATTGGTCCTCAAGGTGGTTTTGGTTATGACTCCACTAACGATCTTCGGTCTCACTATGTGACTATTAACAAAGCATTTACAGGTGATGAGTCAGCTACCATCCCTGATTCTAATGACTTTAGACAAATATCACTTATTAAGAATCCAATTGAGTTAGCTAACCAAGCAGTCAACCACGGATCATTTGTTGTAGGTAACTTCTACAAAGTATTAACGTTAGGTAATACAACATCACCTAACAACGTTGCCGCTGGTATGAAAACTGAAAGTATTGGTGAAATATTTAAAGCTCTTACGGTAGGAACTGGTGGTGCTGGTATGGGTACTGCTGCTCAGGTTGCAGAAGCTAACGCATATAATACATGTAAAAGTCTTACGGTCACTACCGGTAATACATTCCCTGTAGATCAATTGATCGAGGGTACTATAACTGGCGCTAAGGCTTATGTTGTAGAATATCTGGCGGCAGGTACTTTATACTATATGCAAAATGAAACCACTGGATTTACTGATTTTACCGCCTCTGACTTTATTCGTGAGAGTGGTACTTCTATATCAGGTGAAGATTGCTCAGCAGTTATAGCCCCTCTAATTAATCATGATTCAGGTGATATCATGTTCATTGAGAATAAGACAGCAACAAGTAGAAACACAGATCAAGTTGAAACAGTAAGATTAGTAATCGCATTTTAATAGGAAACAAGCATGGCAATTTCATTTAACGTAGAACCATATTGGGATGACTTCGAAACCGCTGGAGCGGATGGACTAAGCCCCAAAGAAAAATATCAAAGAATATTATTCAGGCCCGGTAAGGCGGTTCAGGCACGAGAGTTAACTCAACTACAAACCACTCTACAACATCAAGTATCTTCTTTGGGAGATCACACGTTTAAAGATGGTTCAGTTGTTGTTCCTGGTGCAGTACACTTACACAATAAAATTGACTATGTGAAACTGTCTGCTGCTTTGACCGGCGTTGCTAATTCAACAGTCGCAGAATTGGTTGGTACTGAATTTAGTGATGGCACTAACACCGCAAAGGTTATTCATGCCGAACTGGCCACTGGTACTGATGCTATTACAGTTTGGGTGCAATATACATCTGGCACAGTCTTTGCAAATAGTGCTTCACTAACAGCAACTGGTAAGACAGCCACAGTATCTGCTTCTTCTGCAACGGGCTTCGGTTCGATTGTATCAATCGAAGACGGTATCTACTATATCAAGAAACATATGGTTGTGGCAAAAGCTAAGACCATCGTGTTATCTAAATACACACATAATGTATCATTTGATATTGGTTTGCTTGTTACAGAAAAACTAGTTGCTTCAGGTTCTGATGCATCATTAACTGATAACGCAACGGGTACTCCTAACGAATCAGCTCCAGGTGCACATCGTTATTCTATTACAGCCGTGCTAAGTACTCAAGCAGTTAATGCTACGTCAGGTAACTTTGTTCTTATCGCTCGACTAGAAAGTGGTGCTATCACTAAGAATGCTCGTACAGCCGACTACAATCATTTAGCTGATGAGTTAGCTCGTAGAACATTCGATGAATCTGGTAACTACTATGTTAACCCATTCAAAGCGTTGGTTAAAGATCACGTGGCTCCAAGCCCTGATGCAACTAAGTTAACTCTTGGTGTTGAACCTTCTAAGGCTTACGTACGTGGCTATGAGATACAAACATTAGGTACTACTAACGTACACTTTGATAAAGCAAGAACTACAGAGAGAGTTACTGACAAAGTTGTAGAAATAAATCATAACAACTATATCGAAGTAACAAGCTTAGTTAACACCCCAGACATTACTAATTACCGTAAAATAAATATCTTAAATAGTGGTAGTAGTGTTGTTGGTACATGTCGTCCTCGCTCAATTGAACGTGTGAGTGGTAATGGCGCATCCGCTGGTTCACGATATAGAATTCATATATTCGATTTCACAGGCACAATGACTGCGGCCGCTAGCTTAGTATCTACTGATGCTACTGTTGGAACAAACCCTACATTTTATACTTTCGCTGCGACCATTGCTGACTCTGGTGCTGCCACTGCATATAACATTGGTCCTGATTCATTAGTATATGAATTGCCATACAAGAGAATTAAAACACTTAACACTGAGGTTGATGATACTGCCACTGCAGATTATAACTTTAGATATGAAACTAACCGTATTGTTGGTACAGCTGAAGTATCTGTAGGTCTTACTGCAACATTTACTGCAGCTGCAGCCGGTGAGCAGTTTGGTTCTAGATCATTAAACTCAAACTGGATCCTAATCAACGATACTGATTCGACTGTGGGTGGTGAAGAAATCTTAACTGCTAACATCGCTATCGATAATGCTGCTAATCCTCCAAGTGTTGTTATATCTAATATATCTGCAAGCGCTGATAGTGATAATGTAAGATTGATTGCTCCAATAGTACGTACCGCAGATCATAAGACTAAAACGTTATCTGCAAATACTACTTCATCATTTAGTATCGGTACAGACTTTACTGGTACAGGACAAGCGCTTGGTCATGCAGACATATACGAATTAGTATCTGTTGTCGAGACTGTAGGATCTGCTGATGTAACATCTCACTTTGATTTAGACAATGGTCAACGAGATGATTACTATGACATTGGTCGTATTAAACTTAAGACCACATCACACTATACTGCTGCTATAGCACTTACTGTTACATACAAGTACTTCTCGCATTCAACTGGTGACTTCTTCACTGTTGATTCTTATACTGGTCAAGTTGATTATTCAAATATCCCTAAGCTTGGTGATATAGAATTAAGATCTGCTGTTGACTTCAGGCCTCGTGTGTCAAACGCTGGTGGTGAATTTACAACCACTGGTAGGTCTACATCGTTTGCCCCAGTAAGATACTCACAGTTTGAAACTGATGTACAGTTCTACTTACCACGAATTGATAAAGTGTATTTGGATTCTAAAGGAAAGTTTGGTGTTTCACCTGGTGTACCTTCAAGATATCCAGCCGCTCCTAATATTCCAAGTGATTCAATGCATCTATATACAATGACTATTCCTGCATATACATTAAATGCGGGTGAGGTTGTTGTTGACTTCATTGATCAACGTAGATACACCATGCGTGATATCGGTCGTATTGATAAGAGGGTTAATCAAATAGAATATTATTCTGTTCTTAACTTCTTAGAATCTGAAGCACAGAACAAACAAGTTTTAGATGCATCTAATAATCCAAGATGGAAGTCTGGATATTTAGTTGATGCCTTTGCAAATACTCGTATGTCAAGATCTAGTTCATCAGAATATAAAGCATCTGTTGATATTAAGAATCGTACATTGCGTCCTCCTTTTGCTCAAGGTAATGCTGCGATGGCATACCATGTATCATCTACTACAACAAAAACTGGTGACTTAGTTACATTACCATATACTTCAGCTGCTATTATAACGCAGACACAGTATTCTGGTAGCATTAACGTTAACCCATACGACGTATTCAACTGGACGGGTGGTATGACACTGACCCCTTCTACTGATGAATGGCGTGATATTGATAGACGCCCAGAGGTAGTAATCAATAACGATGGTGAATTCGATGCCATGGTGAAAGTTCTGGAGCCTCAGGTAGGTACTGTATGGGGTGAATGGTCAACCAACTGGACTGGTCAACGCTGGGAACGAGATGGTGGTGCACGACGCAGTAAGTTAATGGACACAGGCACAACCACTAGATCAGGTGTTAATCAATCAATTGATGTTATTACATCTAGGTTTAGTGTTGGTGATCGTATAGTTGAAGTTAACTTTATACCATTCATGAGAACACGTCTAGTTGCATTCTCTGCCAAGCGTATGAAACCTGGTGTGCAGGTCTATGCATTCTTTGATGACATTGCAGTGGCTAACTATGTTTCTACAACAGCTTCAAGTTATACTCCTTTAGTTGGTGTTAACACTGTTGCAGCTCATCCAGCTGGGGCAACTACATTAACAACTGATGCTAACGGTGCTGTATCAGGTACGTTCTTAATACCTAATAACAGTGCATTAAACTTTAAGACTGGCGAAAAAGAATTTAAGTTAACACAGTCATCTACTAACGATGATGATGTAACCACTACATCTGCATCTGCAATGTATGCCGCAACAGGTTTACTTGAGACTGTAGAAAATGTTATCATGTCAACAAGAACTCCTTTCATTCAGAAAACTTCTGCTGGCAATGAATCTAAATCTGCTCTTAGAGATACTGGTGTAAGAGTTAACTGGGGTGATCCACTTGCACAGTCTATCTTGCTTGATAAGTCTGCATTTATTACTTCAGTCCAATTATTCTTTACCACTAAAGATAGTGCTATCCCTGTACAAGTACAGATTAGAAAAATGGTTAATGGATTCCCAACTCAGGTTGTTATCCCATTCTCTGATGTAACGATTAATCCATCTGCTGTTAATGTTGATGGTACTGCTTCAACGTTCACTTTTGACTCTCCTGTATTCTTACAAGATGGTGTTGAATATGCAATAACAGTTATTGCTAACTCAAACAAGTACAACGTTCGATACGCTGGTATCGGTGCTGAAGATCAGAACGGTAACAGAATTTCATCACAGCCATACAATGGTGTATTGTTTAAGTCTCAGAATGCTTCTACATGGACCGCGGATCAGAACAAAGACTTAACATTCATTATGAACCGTGCGGTATTTGATATCTCAGTTGCTCGTAACTGCGTACTTAGAAACGATGCATTGCCTTCACGTCAATTAGTGAACCATCCGTTAACAACTGTGGTATCTACTGCAGGTGCTAATAACACATTCACTGTGGCTCATAGAGATCACGGTATGAAAACTGATGACACAGTAACGTTCGCTGGCTTCGCTGCAACGAACGGTTATACTGCAGCTGAGTTAAATATTACTCATACGATTGTTACTACAACGGTGGATAGTTATACGATACAAGTTCTTGCTGCTGCCCACGCTGCTGCGATTACTGCTGGTATCGGTGGTGGTACTGCTGCTCAAGCAACCCAGCATCTAGCTTGGAATACAGTACATCCAATTATTCAAAGCATGGTTCTACCTAAGACTGTACAGACTTGGTCAATTAAAGATTCATTAATGTCAACTGGATCTATATCATCTACTAGTACTGCCGTGGTTATTAATGAGGATTATACTCCTTTATATCCTAAAGTTATTAAGTCTGGTGCAACAGAGACATTGCAGTTTGATGGCACATTCAGTTCAACTGATGATTATCTATCCCCTGTGATTGATATGGAACGTTGTTCTGTGATCACTATCGGTAACAGAATTGATAATAACGCTGCTGCTGTAGTTGAGACTGATCCTTCTAAGGGATCTACTCTTGCAAAGTATCTTACTAAGACTGTTGAATTACAAGATACGTCGGATGGTATTAAGGTTTATTTAGATATCAATCGTCCTAATAACACTTGGGTTGATTTGTACTATAAGACTGGCAACACGGCAGGAACATTTGATACTGAATCATGGATAGCAGCAACAGCCACTAACGGTGTTGCATTCTCTGATGGATCTACATTCGATGAGACCACGTATACTATTACCCCTGCTTCAACGTTCACTATATTTGCTTTAAAGATTGTAATGCGATCTACTGGAACAAGTAATGTTCCGTCGTGTCAAAGCCTTAGAGCTATAGCGTTGAAAGTCTGATGATCGGAATGACCCCTATTAAGGGGCATGAAGGCATAATGCGTGATAACAAGTCTGGTGCTATTATAAATATAAGTAACGAAGGTGCACAACACTCTGCCAATAGAGCTAGGATGGCGAAGGATGCAGCTAGATTAAACCAGGTAGAACGAGATGTATCAGACATTAAAATGATGCTCAAACAATTAATAGAGAGATAACATGGCAATAGTAAACGTAACAACGGCAAATACATTCAACGAATGGCGCATCAAGACTAATGAGACTGGTACTGCTGTTGGTGAATTAACTAATTTAACAGAAGCCCTTACTCGAGGCACTGATGTTGTTGGTGCGTTGACTGATATTTCTACCGACCTTAAAACTGCAGAAGATATTATCGCTTTAATACCGGCAACGTATGTCGATGTTGTTGGTGATACAATGACGGGTGACTTAAACTTCGGTGATAACGATAAGGTTAACTTTGGTGTTGGTGCTGATCTAGAAATATATCATGATGCTACCGACAGTATCATAAAGAACTCTACAGGAATCACAAAGGTTCAAGGTGATGACATTCAAATCTTGGGTGCTGCCGGAACTGAAACCTTAGCGAAGTTTGCTAAGGACGGCGCAGTAGAACTTTACCATAACAATATAAAGAAAGTTGAAACCACAGGTAACGGTGTTACGGTAACTGGTGGCATTCGCATATCAAATGCCGGTACTATCGGTTCTGCTACAACAACAGATGCTATTGCCATTGCATCTGACGGTGTTGTAACATTCAAGGATGATATCCTTATTAAGAATGCTGGTACTATTGGTTCTGCCACTACCCCTGATGCTATCACAATTGCTTCTGGTGGTGATGTATCGTTTAGAAAGAATGTTATCTTTGAAGGATCTGCTGCTGACGGCTTTGAAACAACCGTGGCAATTACGAATCCAACCGCTGACAGAACATGGACCGTACCAAATTCAAGTGATACCTTTGTTGGTAAAGCAACAACTGACACACTAGCAAATAAGACATTAAACTCTGCTATATTAAATGGAACAATAAGTGGTGCTGCGATTAAAGACCAAGATGACATGTCATCAAATTCTAATCAGCATATTGCCACTCAACAATCTATTAAAGCTTATGTTGATGCTCAGGTAACTGCCCAAGATTTAGACTTTAATGCTGACACTGGTGGTACATTAAGTATTGACTTAGATAGTGAGACACTTACTATTGCTGGTGGTACTGGTATCGGTTCAGCTGGTTCAGGTAATACGGTCACGCTTAATATAGACTCTACAGTTACTACATTGACTGGTAACCAAACCCTTACTAACAAGACATTAACTAGCGCAGTAATAAATGGTGCAATAACTGGATCGTCTATTAAAGATGAAGATGATATGTCATCTAATTCAGCCACCCACCTTGCCACCCAGCAATCTATTAAAGCTTATGTTGATAATGCAGCTGAGTCAAGACAAGATGATGTTGGCGCCATGATCTCTACGACGATAGCTGCCTCTGCCCACCTTGCGATTAATAGTGGAACAGTATATCAAATTATAAATCCATCAGGTACTACTCAAGCACAATGGGAAACTATTGGTGTACCGTCAGGCACAACAGCTGTTAAAGGTGTGGTGTTTACTGCACTATCTGCGGCAGGTACTGGATCAGGTACAATGGCCAAACCTGCATCAAGTTCGATTCAAACAAACGTTTCGGTTGCATATGATGATGCAAGTAACGTGCTTAGTTTTGTTACTCCATCATTATTGACTGGTGACATTACAGGTAACGCCGGAACAGTTACTGTTAATGATACCACAGACACAACAACATTTGTTGGTTTGTGGGAATCAGCTTCAGGAACATTGGTTGGTAAGACTGATGCTGGTATGACATATAATGCTGCCACTGGTGTATTAAATATAAGCAACGGTTTAACTATCGGTGCTGCTGTTATGAATGAGACTGATCTAGAAAAACTAGATGGTATCACTAATGGCACAGCGGCCGCTAATAAAGCGCTTGTATTAAATGGAACGAAAGATATAGGAACTCTTAGAAACCTAGCTATTAACGGTACATTTACGGACGGCAATTACACATTCGATACATCTGGTAATGTTACTGGCTTAGGTACAATAAGTTCAGGGGCTATCTCTTCTTCTGGTAGTATCACATCAGGTGGTTCATTCATTATTGGTTCTGCTAGTATGAGTGAGACTGATTTAGAAAAACTAGATGGTATCACGAACGGAACGGCAGCAGCTAGTAAAGCAGTTGTGCTAGATTCAAGTAGAAATATTAGTAACTTAGGTACAATAAGTTCTGGTACGATTACTACAGCACAGATTGCCAACTCTACCATTACACTTAACGCTTCTGCTGATATCGTATTGAATGCTGACGGTGGTGACATATTCTTTAAAGATGGTGCAGCAACGTTTGGTAGTGCAACAAATAACTCTGGCAACTTAATAATTAAATCTGGTACAACAACTGCATTAACAATGAGTGGTGCTAACGTTACTGTTGCTGGTGACCTAACGGTTTCTGGCACAACAACAACAGTTAACTCAAACACTGTTAATATTGGTGATAGTATAATCACACTTAATAGTGATGAGGTAGGTACACCATCTGAAAATGGTGGTATTGAAATTGAACGTGGAACAAGCACTAACACCTTGCTTGTATTTAATGAATCAGCCGACCGCTGGACATTCACTAATGACGGTACAACTTATTATAATATTCCAATCTCTACTGAATATAATGATTACGCGTTACCATTAGCAACAAGCGCTACAAGAGGTGGTGCTAAGATTGGTTATGTTGAAAGCGGTAAAAACTATCCAGTAGAATTGTCAAGTGAGAAGATGTACGTTAACGTACCTTGGACTAACACTACATACTCTGTTGCTACTACTAGTGTATTAGGTCTTATAGAGTTAGAAGATGCTGCTGTAGCTGGTACTGCTAATAGTGTAACCACAACAGCTTCTAGAACATACGGTTTACAAGTTAATAGCAGTAACCAGGGTGCGATTAACGTACCTTGGACTAACACTACATACACTGCAGGCCAAGGTCTTACATTAACTGGCACGGTATTTAGTAATAATTTAGAAGTTAATCAAACAGCCACAGAAAACCTTGGTTTAGGTACTAACGCATTAAATAGCATAACTACCGGCGATTACAACCTAGGTATTGGTGATGATGCTGCCACTAGAGTAACAACGGGTCAAGGTAACACTGCCATAGGTCAGAACACTTTAGTTGATAATATCGCGGGACACTATAATACTGCTGTCGGATCTGGGGCATTATCTAATACCCTAGGCACTGAAAACACTGGTGTTGGTAAAAGCGCTTTATGGAGTTTGGGCTCTGGATCAAATAACGTAGCTATCGGCGCAAGTGCAAACCAGATGATGACTAGTGGATCTAATACCACAGTTATTGGTGGCAACTTAGGCGGAACCGCCACACTGAATGATACGGTCCTAATTGGTGCTGGATCTACTGAAAGAATTAAAGTTAACGCAACTGGATTGTATATCAACAGTGGTGCATTATTCATCTCAAACGCTAACCATACTGGTGATGTTACAGGTGCATCTGCATTAACTATCGGTGCTCTTAAAGTACTAACCGGCATGATTGCTAACGATCAAGTGACTGAGGCTAAGATGGCAGATGACTCAGTTGGTTCAGTTCAGATGAAAACTTTGTCGACATTAACAATATATGCATCTGATGGAACAACCGTTCTTAAAACAATACATGGCGCCGGTGCGTAAAACATTAAAACTATAAATAGGTATATAACATGGCAGTATATTCAAACATAAGTATAGATCAAGGTAGTGATTTCTCAGCCGAGATCGTAGTTAATGATGTAACCGGAAATGTTGCAATTTTGACTGGATATACTGGCGCAGGACAGATTAGAAAAACGTATACTTCTAGTACGTTCACTGCATTTGGTGTTACGGTAACTGGACCTACGCAAGGTGTACTTACCATAACGTTATCGAACACGGTAACTAATGCAATGAAGGCCGGCCGATATGTCTATGACGTAGAGATAACAAAGACAAGTACTGGCGAGAAGACAAGGGTGGTTGAAGGACAATTAACAGTTAACCCAGGAGTTACCCAGTAATATGGCATTACAAGGAAAAATAACAACAAAGAGAGTCATCCAAAGTGCAGGCCTAAGTAGTAAGGCCATCGTAGCTAGACAGATGAATCTTGGTGTTGGACAAACATTAGCTGCTCTAACAGATGTAGATACAACTGCTAGGACGGACGGATCAATTATCCTTTGGGATAATGTAACATCAACTTTTAAGGTAAGACCGGATGTAGAAAATTCCAACCTTAAAATTATAGGCGGGAGTTTTTAAACAAATGGATTATAACGCGCGCAACAATACAAATTCAATCAGGAGATTAGTATGTCAGGTACAGTAATTGTAACAAAGTATAGTTTAGCGACTGGCTCACCTGCGACAAACGCGTTAGCAGTAGGCGAACAGGCCTATTCGTTTAGTTCAGATAAGTTATTCATTGGTGAAACATCAGGTTCTGATGTAGTCGCAAGAGTTGTTGGTGGTCAGTTATACACCGATATGATGGATCACACAGCTGGTGTCTTAACGGCATCAAGTGCAATCATCACAGATTCAAGTTCAAAAATAGATCATTTAATAGTTGATAATTTAGATATTAATGGTAACGCCATTACATCAACAGATACAAATGGCAATATTAACCTTACTCCTAACGGATCTGGTTATGTTGTATTAGACGGATTAAACTATCCAAGAGCGGATGGTTCAGCCCTACAGTTTTTACAAACAGATGGTTCAGGTAACTTAACGTTTGCCACCGTAATCAGTTCATTCACGATTGCTGCTGAAACTGGTTCAGCTGATGTAATTAATACTGGTGAAACAATTACCTTTGCTGCTGGCGAAGGTATCGATACTGTTGTATCGGCCAATACGATTACAATTACTGGTGAAGATGCAAGTACAACTAATAAGGGTGTGGCGTCATTTGCTACAGCTGACTTTGCTACTACATCTGGTGCAGTAACGATCAAAGCATTGGGTGTATCAAACGCTCAACTTGCTGGTTCGATTGCAAATGCTAAGTTAGTAAATGATGGCATCACAATTGGTAGTGATGACGTGTCTCTTGGTGGTACGGTCACTGATCTTAATGGAATAACTTCCATTGACGTCGATAACATCACAATTGACGGCAACACAGTTTCTACAACTAATTCAAATGGTAACCTATCACTTGATCCTAACGGAACAGGTACGGTAACGGTTCCTTCTGGTTATCAAGGTCGCACTGGATTCACTTCAGACTCTCTTGCTAACAAAGCGTATGTAGATAGTGTAGCTAACGGCCTTGATGTTAAGGCATCGGTACGTGTTGTTACAACCGCTAACCTTGGCGCTGTATACAATAATGCTGCTGGTACATTAACCAACTCAAGCACACAAGTTGCAATATCAATTGATAGTGTATCTCTTGTTGCACAAGACAGAGTCCTTGTTAAAGATCAGTCAGCACAAGCTCAGAACGGTTTCTATAAGGTAACAACTGTTGGTACTGGTTCTACGAACTGGGTATTGACAAGAACACCTGATGCTGATGCTGCCTCTGAATTAACTGCTGGTGCATTTACTTTCTCTGAAGAAGGTACTGTTAACGGCGACAACGGTTATGTGATGAGCACTAACGGTGCTGTTACTCTTGGCACAACGGCAATAACCTTTGAGCAATTCTCTGGTGCTGGTCAAATTACTGCTGGTAATGGTTTAACCAAGTCTGGTAATACGATTAATGCTGTAGGTACGGCGAATCGGGTTAGTGTTACTGCTGACACAATTGACATTGCATCAACGTATGTTGGTCAAACCTCTGTCACAACCGTAGGAACAATTGCTACTGGTACATGGGCAGCGACTGATGTTGCTGTGCTACATGGTGGTACTGGTTCTTCTACTGATTTAGGTGCGAGAACAAACCTAGGTATTGGCGAAGGTGATTCTCCAATGCTTACTGCCATTAATGTTGGTCATGCAAGTGATTCAACGTTAGCAAGAGCATCTGCTGGAGACCTTTCTATAGAGGGTAACATTATATACCGCGCTAGTGGTACTGATGTTACGATAGCAGATGGTGGTACTGGTGTGTCTTCACATACTGGTAATGCATTCTGGGTATCCAATGCTGCTGGAACAGCGATTAGTTATTTAACTGGTACGCAATATCAGCATCTTGGCTTTAGTTCTTCAGGTGTTCCTCAAGTTTCAAGTACCATCGATGGTGGTACGTTCTAACTAGTTAATATCAAGTGTCTTTCGTTTTACGACGGAGGGCACTTCACTTCTATTATAAATAAACGTATACAGCGAGTACATACTCGTTTGATTTTATAATAGGAAACCATAGATATGGCTGGAACAATAGTAAAAATCAAACAATCGTCAGTTGCGGGAAGACTCCCCACTGCTGGTTCATTGACCCAAGGCGAATTAGCCTTAAACACAAACGATAAAAAACTATATTCGAAAGACGGTTCAGGAACTGTATTTGAGATTGGCGCCTCTTCAGGCATATCTAAAGCCAACGAAATATTTACCACTGAATTCGTAGCTACGGCCAGTCAAACCTCCTTTGCCGTAGAATATAACTCAGTCAATGACTATGTCAACGTGTATTTTAATGGTGTATGGTTACCTCCCACTGACTTCACAGCAACATCCGGCAGTGCCGTTGTATTAGATACAGGTGCACCAGTCGGCACTGAAGTTGTTATCCAAGTTATCAAAGCTTTAAACCTCGCTAACGGATCAGAAATAACCGAGCATGAATTCACTGCTACGGCCTCTCAAACATCTTTCACTATAACGGGCGGTTATGATGGTGTTAGTAGTGACGTTGAAGTATATGTAAACGGTGTTAAACTAAGAATTAGTGACTTTACTTCCTCTAGTGGAACTGTGGTTGTTCTAGGAACTGCCGCTACGGTCAATGACGAAGTAACGATACGAGTTATTAAACTTGCGGTATTGGCCACCAGTTCAGTTCAAAAAACAACAGACAATGGCTCTGCCATTCTACCAGCTGGTACTACCGCCCAACGTGATACATCACCAGCGGGTGGTTACCTACGTTGGAACACCACGTTAAATAGATCTGAAGTATATAATGATAATACATCTGCATGGCAGGATGTAGGACAACAGACATTAACAACTGAGCAAGTACAAGATGCTATCGGTCCTATGCTTAGTGGTAATACTGAATCAGGTATTACAGTAGCGTACGATGATGCAAACAATCAGATTGACTTCACGGTTACTAGTCAAACAGATGAAAACTTTACTACTGCCGATCATGCTAAGTTAGATGGTATAGAGACTGCAGCGACTGCAGATCAAACAGCAGCCCAGATTAAAACAGCTTATGAATCTAACAGTGACACCAACGAATTCTCTGATGCAGAGCAAACCAAGTTAAGTAATATAGAAGCTTCTGCCACTGCCGATCAAACTGCTGCGCAAATCAAGACATTGTATGAAGGCGAAACAAGTGCTTTCACTGATGCACAGTTTACCAAGCTTGGCAATATAGAAACTGCAGCTACAGCAGACCAGACAGCAGCACAAATAAAGACTGCGTATGAATCTAATGCTGATACATACGTTCTTAATACTGCTAAGAATACTAAGTTAGCTGGTATAGAAACAAGTGCTGATGTAACAGATACAGCTAATGTAACTGCTGCCGGTGCTTTGATGGATAGTGAACTGGCTGGTATTGCTGCTATAAAGGCAACGACCGGTACATTCTTAACTGCCGATCAAACTAAGTTAGACACTATTGAAACAAGTGCGACAGCGGATCAAACTGATGCCGAGATACGTACTGCTGTAGAAGCAGCAACGGATAGTAACGTATTTACTGACGCAGACCATACTAAACTAAATGCTATTGAAGCCTCAGCAACAGCCGATCAAACCGGCGCACAAATTAAAACATTGTATGAAGCTGAAACCAATGCCTTTACTGATGCTAAGAATACTAAGTTATCAGGTATAGAAACATCAGCAACTGCTGATCAAACTGCTGCCCAAATTAAGACTGCCTACGAAGGTGAGACGAGTGCCTTTACAGATGCGCAGTTTACTAAGTTAGGTAACATTGAAGCTGCTGCTGACGTAACAGATGTTACTAATGTAACAGCGGCTGGCGCTTTAATGGATAGTGAATTAGCTGGCCTTGCAGCAGTTAAAGCAACCACCGGCACATTCCTTACAGCAGATCAAACTAAGTTAGATACTATCGAGACTTCGGCTGATGTAACCGATACAGCAAACGTTGTTGCAGCATTATCTGCAGGTACTGGTGTAAGTATAAGTGGAGCGGGTGTTGTTGCAGTTACTGCAGTGGCTCTAACCACAGTACAAACTGCAGCGAGCCAAGCAGCTCAGTTAGCATTGACTGCCCAAGAGGGTGATGTAGTAGTAAGATCTGATCAGAATAAATCATATGTACATAATAGTGGATCAGCTGGTACAATGGCTGACTATACTTTACTTGCCACTCCTACAGATGCAGTACTAAGTGTTAATGGTAATACAGGAGCAATTACGGCAGCTCAAATAGCAGCAGCGGTTGAAGCAGCATCTGGATCAAATACATTTACCGATGCAGATCATACCAAACTAAATGCTATATCTGGTACCAACACCGGTGACCAGACTACAGTATCAGGTAGTGCTGGGTCATTCACTGGATCACTGGCGGGTGATGTGACAGGTACTCAAGGTGCTACGGTTGTAGGTAATGATAGTCATACTCATACTACATCTACAATTGCCGGGCTATCTGGCACAAACACTGGTGACCAAACATCAGTATCAGGTAGTGCTGGTTCATTTACCGGGTCTCTTGCTGGTGATGTAACAGGTACTCAAGGTGCTACAGTTGTAGGCAATGATTCTCATACACATACTACTAGTACTATCACGAATCTTTCTGGTACCAACACTGGTGATAACACTGTTTCCACGTCAGGTGCTGCTACTACAGCAACTAAGTTACTAACATCTAGAACTATTGCTGGGGTTAGTTTTGACGGTACTGCTAATATTTCTTTGAATAACAATGCTATCACCAACGGCGCTGGTTATACTAATGACCAAACTGCAGCAGAGCTATTAGTTAAGATTAAGACGGTGGACGTCAATGGCACTTCCGGTATTAATGCTGGTACTATTGACGGTATTCCTAGTGATCGCATCACATATGGTAATAATGCAAGTGGAACTAATGAAGGTAATGTTAGTGATTGGAATAGTCCTACTAAATCTGGATTTTACTCCCATTCGGGCGCTTCTAATAGGTGGTCAGGTGCTTCTAACTGGTCGTCAATTCTACACCACAAACTTTATACATCCAACAATAGTTACGCATCTCAGTTAGGATTTGACACATACAGTAATAATGTTTACCATCGCACCAATAATAATGGAACTTGGACTAGTTGGGATAAGTCATGGACTGATGGTAATGATGGTTCTGGTTCTGGTCTTGATGCTGACTTGCTAGATGGCCAGCATGGATCATATTACTCTGTTGCTCACTCGCATCCATACTTACCGTTAGCTGGCGGTACTATGACAGGCAATCTTATATTGGATGGTACTACAGCGCGGTTATACGATACTGATACTTACCCTCTTGTTCAGGTTAACGGAGGTAAAGCGTACTTAGGTTCAACAAGTCGTGCTACTACTGTTCTAGCGTCAAGTTCTAACATTAAACATAATAGAGCTGGCACAGAGTATGATATATGGACTGCATATAATGATGGAGCTGGTTCCGGCTTAGATGCTGATAAACTTGATGGTCAACAAGGTTCTTATTATTCACCTACAACGCATACTCATAGTTACCTGCCATTAGCTGGTGGTACATTAACAGGCGCATTGACTGTAGATCAAGGGACCAGTAGTACTCTTGAGGTTATATGTGATGACGGTGGTACATCATTAATTCGTGCTAGAGGTACCGGTCAAGGAACTGGGGCATTTGAGGTAGGACAATCTACTACACACGGCGGTGGTATGTCATATAATGGCGATGCCAGTCCTACTTGGGCAACCGGTGAAACTGCGGATTGGATAACCTTTTATGCTCTTAATGCTAACGTAAGAACTGAGGTATTTGGTTACTCATATGCTAGTACAGGTGCTGTAACATTTAATGGTGCACTAACTTGGTCAGGTGGTGGTTCTGCTAATGCTAATACTGCATACGGTTGGGGCAACCATGCTTCTGCTGGTTATATAACAAGTCAACGTGGTATATCTAATAGCGTAAGTTCAACGAGCTCTACCATATCAGCTTCTTCTGCTGCAGTTAAATCAGCATATGATAGATCATGGCCTAACACCACATATAATTTTGGTGGAACTACGTTTACATCCAGAAACAGTGGTAATGTTATTGCAATTGATAGTGTAACTAGTAACATGGTTGGTTATGTTAATGGTTCAACAGCTGCCGGTTACTCAGATGGAGCTGGATTCTCAGCAGCATATAGTTCTTCTTGGGTCGGTCAAATATTTGTAGACTTTAGAACTGGTAAAGTATCATCTAGAGGTAAGAACAACGGCACTTGGCAAGCACATAGATTCATGTGGGATAACCTAAACGATGGTGCTGGTTCAGGTCTAGATGCAGATCTGTTAGATGGTGTTCAAGGTTCAGGTTATGCACTATCATCACACACCCATGACGATAGATATTACACTGAAGATGAGTCCAGCCGATCTCTTGCAAGATTAGCAGGTTGGGAGCCTTCATATAGTAACTCAGACCAAGCCACGGTGTATTGGGATAAGTCTCAAGAAGCTGTAGTATTAGATGATACTGGCGATGGGGCAACTGGTATGGCATTTAAGGCCTTTAAAATGAAGGCTGGTGAAACAGTTGATTTCCAGGTAATGATAAAAGGTGATAGTGCCTCTAGTACAGGAACATATTTGAGATCGGCATTTTTGAATGGAGATCTACCTGATGGCAAAACTCACGTTTCAGGCAGTGGTGGTTCTTCTTATGTGAATGGTTATACTACTCAAGATGCTGGTTGGTATGAAAACTCAGCAATAACCACATCATGGGTAAATCATGAGAGAAGTTTTACAGCAACTACAGATGGGTATTGTTCTATAGTTATACTAAACTGGACCGGATACACTGGTATTACATACGTTAAACAACCTAATATAAAAATAACTGCTCCTCGCGTATTAATATATAACAGTGCAGGATCATTAATCAACTAACATGCCATGTATAAATAGAACAATAGGAGAATTATTAAATGTCTAGAGCAAGAAATTTAGGTGAGTTGCTGGCAGCGGATGGCCAAGTTGAAGATTCCAAGATCGACAGTGTATCATCAGCCAAACTAAGTGGTACCATATCTGATGCACGTCTTTCAGCGGATAAGCAACTCCCTAGACTTAAAAAGTCTGGTGGTGCATTAACCGGTGCAATAACCACTAACTCAACCTTTGATGGAAGAGATGTAGGAACTGACGGTACTAAGTTAGACACAGTTGAAACTAGTGCAACCGCAGATCAAACAGCAGCTCAAATAAAGACAGCATACGAAGGTGAAGTTAGTGCCTTCACTGATGCTCAATTTACTAAGTTAAGTAACATTGAAACATCGGCTACAGCAGATCAGACTAACGCAGAAATCCGTACGGCTGTTGAGGCAGCAACGGACTCTAACGTCTTTACTGATGCAGACCATTCGCATCTTAATGCTATTGAAGCTTCCGCTACAGCAGATCAGACTAACGCAGAAATCAAGACAGCGTATGAAGCCAATGCCAATACTAACGAATTCTCTGATGCTGAACAAACTAAACTAAGTAACATTGAAACTGCAGCAACAGCAGATCAAACGGCTGCTGAGATAAGAGCATTAGTTCAAGGTGCTACTGATTCACAAGTCTTTACAGATGCAGATCATACCAAATTAAATAGTATTGCTACAGACGCTAACGATTATAATCACCCAACCAATCATGCTATATCAGTCACAACTGGTTTACAAGCAGCACTTGACGGTAAGGTTGATGATTCTCAGGTTCTTACCAACGTACCTTCTGGTGCTTTGTTCACCGATACTAACACCACATATTCGGTAGGTGATGGTGGACTAACGACCAACGATTTCACCAACGCCGATCATTCTAAGCTAAATGCTATTGCAGCTTCTGCTAATAACTATGCGCATCCATCTAATCATGCCATCTCTGTTATCACTGGATTACAAACTGCCCTTAATTTAAAGGCACCTTTGGCTAGTCCTGCTTTGACAGGAGCGCCTACTGCTCCTACCGCAGCAGCTAATACTAATACCACACAAGTTGCAACCACTGCTTACGTACAGACAGAATTAACTGATCTTATTGGTGGTGCTCCAGCTACATTAGATACACTCAATGAACTTGCAGCTGCAATTAATGATGACGCGACGTATGCTTCTACATTGACCACAGCCCTTGCCACTAAGGTTGCCAAGACATCTAATCAAGCGCTAAGTACTGCAGCTAATGCAATGACTATATCAGGTCATACAATCACATTGAATCGTGGTGATAGTACCACTGATACTGTGACGGTTCCAGATAACAATACTACATACTCAGTAGGCGATGGTGGCTTAACACAAAAGAACTTTACTACAGCAGATAATACAAAGCTAGATGGTATAGAGACAGCAGCAACGGCTGATCAGACAGCAGCACAATTATTAACAGCTATTAAAACTGTTGATGGTACTGGCACTGGATTAGATGCCGACTTGCTAGATGGCGTACAAGGTTCAGGTTATGCACTAGCTCACTCACACCCATATCTACCTACTACTACGCCAACTAAGCTAACTAATATAAACACGCTTGGTAATGAAAGTAAAATAATACCTTGGCATGCTAGTACCGTTGGTCGCCCAGCGTCCAGTCAATCTAATGAATATGGTGCAGGTATTCAACTTGCATACGACGGGTCTTTTGCATCACAGATAGCTCATGACTTTCATGAAGATAATCTCTATTATCGCAAGTTAACTCTTGGAACTGATTCAGGCACATGGAATAAAGTGTGGTCTAATAGTAACGACGGATCAGGTTCTGGGTTAGATGCTGATACTCTTGATGGATATAACGCTGAAGAAGGTGTTGTAAACAACTCGATAGTTAAGCGCGATGGTAACGGTGCTATCAAAGTTGGTAATATCTTACTAGATAAAGATAATGCCGAGATTAATTTAAAGTCTGGTGCAGGTACTACATCAGGTGCTATCAACTGGACATTCAATACTGCTGGCACAGATTACGCTTCTATCAAATTGCCTTATGCAACTAGAGCATCTACTGGTTTACATATTGATGCTGGTTACCCAATTACTATTGATTCATCATCTAGTACAGGTATTAAATTCCTGGCAGGTGGTGCTCAAAGAGCGGTCATAAACAGTGCTGGCGTTAACGTTACAGGTAATATTACATTATCAGGAACGGTTGATGGTCGTGATGTGGCAGCGGATGGCACTAAGTTAAATACTATTGAAACATCGGCTACTGCTGATCAAACAGCAGCAGAGATACTAACAAAGATTAAGACAGTTGATGGTACTGGATCTGGCTTAGATGCTGACCTACTGGATGGCGCGCAAGGTTCTTTATATCAAAGAACTGACACCGGCACTCTGCCTGTAGCTAGAATGAATAAGGTTCTACCTACTTCAGGCAATTATGTATGGAATGGTAATACTGCTGCTAGTGGGTACACGACAGGCTTACAGACTTCGTTTGTACGATCAGCCGACAATTGGCCTGAATATGGATCTGTCCTTCATGTAGGTGGACGGGGTGGAAGTGACGCAGGCGGTGACTACCAGATATATTGTGGTCATGGCTCTGCTAATGGTGGCAACCATTTACGATTTAGGAATGCTGATAATAGTGCCTCACCTTCTGACTCGTGGACCAGCTGGAAAACTATTTGGGATACAGGTAACGATGGTGCAGGTTCTGGATTAGATGCTGACCTATTAGATGGTGTTCAAGGGTCTTCTTACCTACTAGCATCAGCTACTGTTAACGGTTATGCAAGAGCTCAAGGCCGTGTAGTTACTAACTGTAACGACGCTGCGTATAGAGTCCCGGGTATGTACGGTTTCAATAACGTACCTTCTAATGGTCCGGGCACAAACTATTCTGCAATGATTGTTGCTACTAATAGTGATGTTGGTATTCAACTTGTTGGTGGATACACCAATGATCAACTTTACTTCAGAGGTTGGCATAGCAGTGGAGGTACATATCTTGCGTGGAGGAAGACATGGCATAATGGCAATGATGGTTCAGGTTCTGGATTAGACTCTGATACTGTTGACGGCATCCAAGGCAGCTCATTCTTACGTTCGGATGCTAATGATATCGCCACAGGGAATATCACTTTTAGTGGTGAAGTTGTAGGTACTGGAAACCTTAAAGCAAGAAGAAACCAGACAAACGGCAACTATACAACAGCTGCGTTGTGGACAGAATCATATGGTTCAACCACCACTGGTATTGCATTCCACATTAGTGGTAACGTAGGTAATTTCTTAGAAATGAGAACTGACCAACACCTTTATTGGAAGAATAATAAAGTATGGTTTGCTGGTAATGACGGATCAGGTTCTGGTCTTGATGCTGACTTACTAGATGGTCAACAGGGTTCTTATTATGCAAATGAAAGTGCTCGTAAAAGTGTGCCTTCTTCAGGTAATTATCAAATAACAAACTCGACGTCGCCTCAAAGTTTAGGTGGTGGCTATTTACGCCATGATTTTTTGAATAGTGGCGGGCCGCCGGGTAGTAATTACAGATCGGTGTTAAGCATATCTAGTTACACGGGCGGATCACAGTGGTCACAGCTTTCGTTTAATTACAATAATGGTATTAACACCCCTATATACTTTAGACAAAACCAATACAACGGCACTTCTTGGGGTAGTTGGATTCAGTTATGGGATAGTGCAAACGACGGTTCTGGTTCTGGTCTTGATGCTGATACTGTTGATGGTCATCACGCTATATTAATATACAACAGTGCAGGAACATTAATCAACTAGAATTAAACTGTATAAATAGAACCAAGAACCCTATTGGAGAAATAAAAAAACATGTCTAAGGCAAGAAATTTATCAACGTTACTGGCAGCTGACGGACAGATTGAAGACTCTAGAATTGATAGTGTAGCAGCATCGAAACTAAGTGGTACCATATCAGACGCTCGCCTTTCAGCAACCAAGCAAACCGCCAAACTAGAAAAGACCGGTGGTGCAATAACAGGCGCAATTACTACGAGCTCTACGTTTGACGGAAGAGATGTAGGAACTGACGGTACTAAACTTGACACTGTTGAATCCAATGCAACGGCAGATCAAACAAAGGCTGACATTGATTCGTTGGGTATCAACGCAACTCAAGTATCAGGATTTACTGTAGGTAAGTCTGTACCTTCTGGTGCTTTGTTCACTGATACCAATACTGTTTACACCCATCCATCCAATCATCCTATATCAACCGTCACTGGTTTACAGGCTGCATTAGATGATAGGTACACTGAATCAGAGACTGACTCAAAGATTGTTGAGTTAAGTCCACCTGCAACTAAGTCTCATGTAGAATCCCTAGGTATTTTAGCCAGTAGCATCACCGGTGCGCTACCCACAATCGATGGTTCTGCTTTAACAGGGGTATCACCAACCAAATCCACTGTGGACGCGCTAGGAATCAATGCAACCCACGTATCTGGCTTCACGGTAGGCAAATCAGTACCTGCAGGTGCTTTATTCACCGATACTGAGGTTACCACGTCATTAAGTCATAACGCTGCCACCAGAATTCTAGCATATGTTGATGAAACTGGTACAACCACTAGCATTAACTTGACTCAGTACATTGATGATACAAACCTTTCTCGTATAACTTCAGGTACACTTGCTGCTGCCACCGGCATTGCCACATTCACACGTGACGATAGCTCTACCTTTACAATTGACATGTCATCATTGATCGATACAGATACAACATACTCTGTTGGTGATGGTGGACTAACTCAAAAGAATTTTACAACTGCACTTAATACTAAATTAGGTGCTATCGAAGCTTCTGCTACTGCAGATCAAACAAAGGCTGATATTGATGCACTTGGTATCAATGCTACTCATGTATCAGGGTTCACTGTAGGCGTATCAGTACCAGCCGCTGCAGTCTTCACCGACACAAACACCGTCTATACACATCCTGCAAATCATGCTATATCAGTTACAACTGGATTGCAGGCTGCATTGGATGGCAAAGTAGATGATTCACAGGTTCTAACCAACGTACCAAGTGGTGCAGTGTTTACAGATACCAATACTGTCTATACCCATCCTACAAACCATGCCATATCAGTTACAACTGGTTTACAAGCAGCTCTTGATGGTAAGGTAGATGATTCACAAGTATTAACCAACGTACCATCTGGTGCTTTGTTTACAGACACTAACACTACATACTCTGTGGGTGACGGTGGACTAACAACTAATGACTTTACTGCAGCAGATCATACCAAACTAAATAGTATTGCAACGGATGCTAACGATTATAATCACCCAACTAACCATGCTATATCAGTCACAACTGGATTACAGGCTGCATTGGATGGCAAGGTAGATGATAGCCAAGTATTAACTAACGTACCAAGTGGAGCGGTATTCACTGACACTAACACTGTCTATACCCATCCTGCTAACCATGCTATATCAGTTACGACTGGTTTACAAGCAGCGTTAGATGGTAAGGTAGATGATAGCCAGGTTCTTACTAATGTACCTTCTGGTGCTTTGTTCACTGATACCAATACTGTTTATAGCCATCCATCTAATCATGCTATATCAGTTATTACCGGGTTATCAACTGCCCTTGCTGGTAAGGTTGACGATTCTCAGGTTCTAACCAACGTACCTTCTGGTGCTGTATTTACAGATACTAACACAGTTTATTCTCACCCATCTAATCATGCTATATCAGTTATCACAGGATTATCAACTGCGCTTGCTGGTAAGGTAGACGATTCTCAGGTTCTAACCAACGTACCTTCTGGTGCAGTGTTCACCGATACAGAAACGACCACTTCAATAAGTCACAATGGTTCTACCAAGACTCTTTCATATGTAGACGAAACAGGCACAACAACTAATATTGATTTGACTGCGTATGTAGATGATACTAACCTTGCTAGATTAACAAGTGGTTCACTTGCTGCGTCAGGCATGGCAACATTTACTCGAGACGATTCTACAACGTTCACTATTGACATGTCTGATCTATTAGACACTGATACGAACACTTGGAGAACAGTAACAGATAGTACATCAACCACCAGCTCAACTGTTGGTGCATCGGCTACTGCAGTTAAAGCAGCCTACGATAGAACGTGGCCTGATACTAACACGCATCGTGGTATCGATGATACCCCAGTTAACGGCCAAACCGGTGAGAGTATTAGCTCTAACTGGGCATTCGATCATGCCGCAAGCTCTACTGGTCATCCAAGAGATACTAGAAACCAGGTAGCTGGTACATATAACAACTATTCACACCCAACAGGTGCTGGTAATAACCACGTACCAACAGGTGGATCAGCGGGGCAATTCCTAAAGTACTCTTCATCAGGCGTAGCTACTTGGGCGACACCTTCTTATACAACTAACACAGATACTAACACACATCGTGGCATTGATAATACTCCTGTTAATGGTCAAACAGCGGAAAGCATAAGTTCTAATTGGGCATTTGATCACGCTGCGAGTTCTACTGGTCATCCAAGAGATACACGTAGTCAGGTAGCTGGAAGTTATTCAGCATCATCTCATACTCATAGTTATCTGCCACTTACTGGTGGTACTGTAACTGGCGATACTATAATTGATTCTGCTAGTGGATGGAACGCTGGTGCTGGTATGTTGAATGTTGGTGGTGCTGGTGATGGCCGTATACAAGTTAGACATATATGGGGTAAATCGTCTACTACATCTGGTACAGATCATCTTTGGTTACAACATGCTAACACCGGCAAACATGTTCAAATCGGTAACAGTGGTGGCGGTAACAACCTATATGTTTCAGGCGAAATTCGTGCAGGAGGATACTATGGTGGTAACGTAGTATGGCATACTGGCAACGATGCCTCAGGTTCAGGCTTAGACGCTGATCTACTTGATGGCCAACAAGGTTCTTACTATTCACCTACCACGCACCAGCATGATTCTCGTTATGTGAGATTATCTGGTGGTACATTAACTGGTGCTCTAACAGGAACAACTGGCACATTCGTTGCAGACACAAATGCATTATTCATAAAGTCATCCACTAATGGAACTGGTGTTGAAATTGCAATGACTGACGCAACTGGTGCAGCGCAGATTGGATATATGCGCTATTTTCATGGAGACAGTGTATCATACGGCAGTGGCAACTCTATTATATTGACTGGTTCAGAAGCTTCAATGACTATCCTTGCTGATGGTAAGTTGATGTATAAAGAAGGTATCTACTTAAAGCCAGCATCTGGAACTGGAGCTGGAACACGTAAGGATACTAACTGGGATACTGCATATGGTTGGGGTAACCATGCTTCTAATAGTTATATTACTAATACTGCTAATTATAATGTCACTCAACGGATAAGATTCTCTGGAAATCAGACAAATAATTGGGATACCATTGCGACTGGCACAGGTAGCCAAGGTAGTATAGAAATATATAATACTGGTGTTGGTAATGATGCCTTTATATCTTTCCATGCAGGCGGAGATTACGCAGGATACTTTGGTCTAGATGCTGATACTAATGATTTGGCTTGGGGTGGTTGGTCAGTTGGTGCAGTAAAACATAAAATATGGCATGCAGGCAACGATGGTACTGGTTCAGGTTTAGATGCAGACTTATTAGATGGACAGCAAGGTTCTTATTATGCTCCAGCCGCAAACACTATAGCTAATGCTTCGCAGTCTCATTATGTTTCAGGTAATGCATTTGCTACGTCTGGCGCGCCGAGTTCTGTTCTGGAGTATGCACAGGCTTCTGGTATAACTGATACAAAGGTTGCACCTTCAAGTGATTGGCACAACAGTATTCGAATGGGACATGGTGATCCATATACTTACTATAGCAACACACTTGCTATTCGCATGACTGGATCAGGCCCGGGTGATATATACACACAGACTGTTTCTAGTGGTAATGCCGGAGGTTGGAAGAAACATTGGAATACAGCTAACGATGGAGCTGGATCAGGTCTAGATGCAGATACACTTGATGGAAGTCAAGCAGCGGCATTCACAAGATACTTCGAGGCAACATCAGCACCAGGAACAACCACTAACGGTACGATGTGGCTTGATACTTCTGATGATACATTGTATCAAAGACAGGATGGTTCATGGGTACAAATTTCAACATCTAACGTTCCTGCCGTACTGATATATAATAGTGCTGGCACGCTAATTAACTAGGAGAATATTATGGGTTGGGCAAGTTACAGAGTAGGTAAGTTTGACGGAAAGACAAAGACATTAGCGGATGGGCGTCGATGGGCATACAATTCTGCAAAGGATGTGTGGCGTATTAAGGTTGAGGTTAATGCACAGGATACTAAATATCAGGGTGCAACTGGATCGCAAGGACCGTCGGGATCTACAGGACCTCAAGGATCTACAGGACCTCAAGGATCTACAGGATCGCAAGGACCTACGGGATCTACAGGATCGCAGGGTGCTACAGGACCAACAGGACCAACAGGACCAACAGGTGGCGCAACATTTCCATCATCATCTACACTATCTTCTGCCGGTGGTACGTTATCTATTGACGGTCCTAGTGGTAGTGTATTCTGGAAATCTGAAGATTGGAACTATAGAATAGTATTCAACAGAGGATATATGGCTGGTGGATATAGAAGTTCATCTCCATGGAAGAACGTAAACAAAACAATACATGCCACCGATACCACCGCTAATTTAGGTGACTTAATGACACTCGGCGGATCATATATCGATGGTGGTTGGAGTGATCAATACGGATATAGTTGGGGATTAGATAACGCATATCCAGGAACAACAGTAAATGGTTGGTCATTTAATATGTCTAACGACACCTCTCGTGGTGCTGGTTGGAATATGACCGTAGCTCGAAACGATTCTGGTGTTATGATGGACGAAGGCAAAGCTGCGTTTATCACTGGTGGTAATAGCGATGTGACTAATAAACTTCCATTCTCAACAGAGACTATGGGTATTACCACAGCTTCTGGTATATCTACTAACTACGTAGGGGCTGCTCATGGCGAGCATAAAGGTTATGTTTGGAACGGTGCTATGAGAATTATATCATACGCTACTGAATCTTGGGCAGGTGGTCCATCAACCAATGGTACTCACTCAAAAGGTTTGACAGGTAAGAATGGATCTTTCTATGTTGGACCAGCTAATAATACAGACAAACTAAAACGTCACGATAATAGTAGCGGTACATATTCAGCAACGATTACTGCTGCATATCCTGGTCTAACAACTCAAGGTGAGAATAATTTCCAAACTGGAACTGAAAAGGGTTATTGCATCGCTATGTGGGCAAGTCCGGGTAGCCAAGTGAACGACTCTTGGGTTATGTCTTGGAGTAACGAAACACCTAACCATGGTGTTGCTGGTCATGCTGCATTGCAACCAAAGGGTCAATCAGGTGCTTCATCTGGTTCAACATTCAGTGCGGGTTAAATAGGAAACATAATGTACATATATTACAAAGGTAAAGAACACGCGTACGCAGTTGGTGTATCGGTATATTCGATATACTGCGGCGGGTATATAGTTAAAGTGGATGAAAACTCATTAGATTGGTTTGACTATAGTCTAGCTGATGCTTCTGTTGTTTTGACTGAAGAAGAAGTTGTATTTGGATTGAATCATATGGGTAAAACTCAACTGAAGTATTTTACAGATGATGATGGTGTGATCTATGACACATACGATGCTGATTCTAATCACACTAAAGTTAAAAGAGATTTTACTGCAGATGAAGTTGCATTGATTCTATCCTTTGTCAAGAAGACTGGCATAGTCATTGCCGAAGCTAAGTACTCCGCCATGTTTAATGTCATTAATAAGACTTCAATGGAACGAGTAACTTGGACTCAGCAGCTAGCTGAAGCACGGGCTGGTAGTGGTACACTTATTACTGCACTTGCAACAGCAAGAGGTATAACCGTAGAATCACTTATTACTAAGATTATAAATAAAAACACTGCATACGAAGCAAGCATTGCTGACATATTGGGTAGATTCCAACAAGCAAAAGATTGGATAAATTCAAAAACTACAGTGGCTGATTCTATACTTATTATGGAACGAGTTGGAATGAGTGGTACTACTGCTGGTACTTCAAACTTATAATATACGGAAAAATTATGGAATATAATGATATTAGAACTGCTGCAATTAATGTTGATAGTGGTTATAATGAGTTTCAAATTGAGCACTTCATTATCGATGGTCAATATACAGATCATCGTAAACTGAGACAATGTCTTATTGAGATTGAATCACGTGAAGGTCTTGGAAGAGATTACATGTTCGACTATGATGAGAAGTCTGCTCAGGCTGAGATACATAAAGAAAATATAGAAGTTCTCAAGGGTGCTAAAAAGGCCCTTGAGCAGGTCCATCTAAATAGACTCCAATATGAACTAAGTCGTAAGCAATACTATATTGACAATGCATCTAAAGAACTTAAAATATTATATAAGTTTGCTGGTGTTATTATTGATAAGTATGAACTTGCCCCAGGTGATATTAATGACTTCATTAATGATGAAAGACTTGATAAGGAATATTGGATCACACGTATGGGTATTCAGGCTGCACAAGATATGCTTACGGTTGGTAGAATCCAAGCAGGTAACCTTGGTAGCTTGATGCAAATGAATAATGCAGATAGAACTGAAGCAATTGCTGGAGCCATATCATTCACTAAGAATATGGAAGGTGGCTTGAATGAATTACAATCTAAAGTAGAGAAGATTGGTGATGTGGATCTACGAGGATTGCTACCTGATATCAATCCGAAAGGTCTTATAAATAAAAATATGTTAGAGTAACAATATTCTACTAAATAATGAAATAATATTATGATTAAAACAATTTGTATTGTCGGCGGTGGTTCATCTGGTTGGGCTGCTGCAGCATATCTATCTCAAAACACTCCCGCAAATATACTCCTTATTGAATCTACTAAGATAGGCACGATAGGCGTAGGCGAAGGTACACAACCTTACACTATGCCGTTTCTTCGTGCCTGTGGACTTGAACCTGAAGATTGGATGAAGGCAGCAGATGCCACTTACAAATATGGCGTTGAGTTTACTGGATGGAGTGATGATCCTGTGTTTGTTGATAACGACACACAGGAAATGGCAGTCCTCGGTCATGGG
>Ga0308025_1000072_pt1 | contig 52501 bp, 51 predicted proteins | sample Neamet422_FD_201298 | JGI IMG/M metagenome (GOLD analysis project Ga0308025, IMG submission 201298) | Marine microbial communities from water near the shore, Antarctic Ocean - #422 | ecosystem: Environmental > Aquatic > Marine > Unclassified | place: Southern Ocean | collected 2014-10-03
TTTAGGCACTTAATCTTCGATTAAATATTGATTTCTTTATACTTATGTAGTTTTATTTTAATAATTGAATCCCTATTCTTTTATACATTATTTACGATGTTAAGTTCCGAATCAATTGCGCTGCCAACTTAACCTTTGGTAATTATTAATTACTTTTTTAGCGTATCATACTATTCTTAGTGCTTCTTTAGAACTAATAGGTTGTTGGTGTAATTCCACGCAATATTTTATACAAAAGGTTACTGAATCTTAATTAGCTTATTTAGATTGTTTTCATTTCCTGCTAAGTATTTCTGAATTAATACAATATTAGCGCTATCTGAAAAGGTTGACGAAAGAGCGTCTTTTATAGTTTTAATTTTGAATTGGATACAAAATCGAGTGATGTGTTAAAAATATATTTTACAATGAAGCACAACGATTTCTGCAAATCTTTACAAACCTATCGATTTAGTTCTTAATAGCTGTGTTTTATATATGTTGTTAGTATTAGTCTTTATTTTTTAAACACGAATGATATCAGTCTGGGTATTTCATTTTCTGAGCTTTCATCAAACCATTCTTTTAATTCGATTAACTGAAAACCGTTATTCTTTGCAGTATCAATGTATTCTGAAATGTCGTGAATATAAACTTCTAATTCTTTAATTCCATTTTCCGTTTCATATCTAGCTTTACTTCCATAATATTGTTTAAAGGGATGCAGTTCACTAATAAAAAATAGTCCATTTTTTTTCAGTTTTAGATTTGCTTGTGAAAAAATATGGCCTAAATTTTTAATATGCTCAAGTGTTAAACTCGCAGTTATTAAATCTACAAAATTGTTTTCTATTTCCCAATCTTTAGTCAAATCGGCTTTTTTAAATATTACTCTTTTATCAAATATTTTTGCTTTCGCTTTATGAAGCATTTCTTGAGAAAAGTCTAAACCAATTATTCTTTCTGCCTTATTAAGTAACCATTCTGTATTCTTTCCTGTTCCACAACCTAATTCTAAAACATTTTTAAAATCAAGATTCTTCAAAGTTTCAATAGTGCACTTTTTGTCTAAATCTCTTGTTAGATTTAGATTTGAGTCATATTGGCTTGCCCAAATATTATATGCTTTTTCAATGCTCATTTAGCGTGATTTTATATTAATACCATCGGACTCGGCTTTAGGTTCTTAAGCAGGCTAGGGGGTAACTTTTAAAATACTCAATAATCTTAAAATTTACAAGGATTTTCTATGTTAGCTTGTAATAGCAATAAATTATATACGTTGTTACTTGCAGTTATATTGTTCCGTTTAATATTTACTTTTCCTTCTCTAATTCAAAATTCAAAATAAGTCCTGGTTTGCCCTCAATTGTAGCAGTACAGATTGCTTTTCATCCTTCTATTTTGAGTATAACAATGTTAATTTTTGGTATTAGGTTTTATAATCATTCTAAAAGATTGGTCTTTATAAATATAATATCCCAACCAATTATATAGAGCTCTTAATTTACTCTTGAAATTGACAAGTCCCATAATATGAACAAAAATCCAGATTAGCCAAGATAAAAAGCCACTCATAGCATATTTTTGGTTTGGAAAATCTAATACGGCTTTATTTCTTCCGATAATAGCTAAAGAACCTTTGTCTTTGTAACCAAAGGCTTTCCATATTTCTTGATTTTTTAATAAATTGTCTGCCAAGTTTTTTGCTTGTTGTATTGCGGGTTGCGCCACCTGCGGATGCCCGTCAGGATAATTTTTATCACCATTTATTAAAGCACAATCTCCTAAAGCATAAATATTGTTAGATAAATAAACCTTATTAAACTGATCTGTTTTTAATCTTTTACCCTGTCCAAAACTATCTGGATGAAAACCTTCAAATACTTTGGCTTGCACTCCAGCAGCCCAAATTAAATTTTTAGTATCAATGCTCTTTCCGTTAGATAACTTTACACTTTCACCATCAAAATCTTTAACAAAAGTATCCATTAAAAGACGCACACCATAAGAAGCCAGCTTTTTAGCAGCGTATTTCTGAGCATGCAGAGACATGGATGACAAAACCGCTTTTTGACCGTCTACTAAATAAATTTCTCCAAGTTCTTCTTCTTTTAACTCTGGATAATCTTTTATAATTACAGAGCCACTCAACTCTGCTATAATTCCTGAAAGTTCTACACCTGTCGGTCCTGCGCCAGCAATTACAAAAGTTAGGTATTTTTTTCTTTCAGCTGCATTCTCAATTCTTGTTGCTAAGTCTAAACGTGTTAAAATAGTATTTCGCAGTGACAAGGCGTCACTTATTGTTTTCATTGGTAAACATTTTTCTTCGATATTTTTATTACCAAAGTAATTTGTTTCCGTGCCTGTTGCCATGATTAAGAAATCATATGACAACTCGCCATTATTTAGAATTATTTTGTTCTCGTGGGGTACTACTTTTTCAAGAGAACCAAGTCTGAAACGTACGTTTTTTAAATTACGAAGAATTTTACGAAAGGGATAGCTAATTGCTGATGGCTCCATGAATCCACTAGAAACTTGATATATTAATGGTGCAAAAAAATTATAGTTGTTGCTGTCCACTAAAATAATATCGTATTTTTTTGAATTCCCTAAGCGTTTGATAAGCTCTAATCCAGCAAAGCCCCCACCAATAACAATAATTTTTTTACGTAAATCCATGTTCTTTAGAAAATAGTTGTTTTTAATACACCACAACGTTGTTGTATCTGGCTTGTTGCCTGTTTCAAGTAACTAATTTAGTAAATAAAACACAAACCAAGAAAGTCTGTTTAGACTTTCTTAAATAAGCTAAAACTAGCAATTACTTATACACGGTGTAGGAATACGTTTTTATTTAGCAATTCATTTTCGTAACTTATCTTAAATCTGATATACACTATTTTCGCAATTTCTATTTTTTTTATAAGCACCTATAAATTTAACGAAACGAAAAGCAACAAGAACAACTTCTTTATTCATGAAAAATATACTGTTAATGAATACAATTAGGGCTATAATATTTGGTGTTCATTATTTGTTTTGACTCTTGATTTTTTTCTTTCACTTGTTTTGTTGTTTGTAAAGCATCTGTTGAATCACAATTTCGATATTTTTTTTATCACGAGTTTCAAGTGAAGAAATCAGTTGATTAAGATCATCTAATGAATAAACTAGTTTTTCTGTTGATTCTTCATAAGATGTTTGTAGGTTTTTAAAAATATTTATAGCATTTGAATTTTCCCCAGACTGGAGGAATTCTGCTAGGTGTTTTACCATATTGGCGTTACTAGGATATTCTTCATCCTTTAAAGTTGTGGTGACTTCTATCATGAATCGTTCTTTTTTTGCAGATGCAGCAGCAAACCAAATTTGATCGGCGTATGCTTCTCCAATTCTTAGGGCGGGCATATGGAATAGGTCGGAAACCATTAAAGCACGAGGTGTGAGGATGGCTGTTCCCAGTTCGTACTTAAATCTAAAAAAAAGGTTCATTACGCCTACAAGAATAGCATTCCATTGCGGATAGGAAGACGATACTTCAGTTATTTCAACTTGACCCATTATGGCTGATTTACCTGCTTTTAGTTTATTTACAGCAGCGGGCAAGGATTTGTTATCAAGCAAGATTTGATCGTCGTCAATGATTGCGAAAATGGTAGAGTTCATGAGCACGCTCAGAGCAGCGACATTTTCCTCTTTAGTTTCAAGTTTATGAGCTTTGACATTACGTTGAATTCGGGCCACTAATGTTGAGAAATTTCGTTGGTAGACTTCAGCTAAACCACCCGCTAGTTGTTCAAAAACAAGTTTAACGCGAGGTGTATTATCCTTTAAATCATTTGCTTCGATAAATATTTTGGCCGCCTTTAGGCTACTGGCAGTATGCTCTTCAATTGGGCAGAGCGGTTGATTTATCGAAAGTATAATTTCCACTTTATCGGGCTGAGACCATTTCTGAGAGATGATAGAGTTAAGTGTTTGTAAAAAACTTTCACCCGCACGGTAAATTGGTAGCAAAATAGATACTTTGGGGATATCACGCCATTCGGCAGCGTCGGCTATGATAAATTTATCGTTCGCTTCAAGATAATCGGTGATATTACCAACCCAGCATTTCGCTGAAAAAACCTGATCCCCCATGAGAACTTTATTTCCTTCACAATCAATTACATAAGTTTTTTTCACGATATTTTATTTTATGAGTTGAGCTATTAAATCTTGCACAGTCTACTAAATATTTTAGGATGAACATCTATACCAATGGCAAAGAAAGTAAAAAGTTGAACAAAAACGATCTATTATACTTTTTATCCCTTGGTTTAAATTAACCACAACTTTGTTGAGTATTGAAAGTTGCGTTTTTTGTGAACGAGGAATTTCGCAAGAAATTTAGAAGTTGGCAAAAAAGCAATTAACTTTGATTAAGTTAAATCTAGCAATTTTTTATATACGGCGTTGGTATTTCGTTGTTTTTTAGTTTATTCTATCTGTAAATTTGGTTTATATACATTATTCTTTTCACAAAATAATCATTCGTATTAATATTGTTTTTCAATATATAGTTAGCCATTAAAGGAGGTAGCATTGGGGTAGCTGTCATTTTAATATGTTCTAAATATAAATTCAAAAAATTTGATTTATTAGAGATTTTTTCAAATGCCTTTATATAAGAACCTATCAGATTAATTTGAACTATTCTTTTGTCTTTTTCAATAAAAGAAAGTGTTTTACTTCTGTCGCTGCAACAATGATGTATTGATTTATTATAAACAACTTCATTATTTTGTTTCAAGCATTTGTATCTTGTTACTATCATATCTGATTCTTTTCCAGAAGAAAGAGTTCTTTTTTTTATCCAAATTGAGTCACGGACACAATATATGTTTAATTTCAATTTATTTTCAACAAATATTTTTCTTTTATCTATTGAATAATTATCTTTTAAAAATTCCTTGTAAGAATTTTCAGTTGTTAGATTGGGGTATTCTTTTTTCAATGTTTTTGTTTCAAAATTCTCAATTAGGAAATTCAGAGTTTCAACATTTTCTTTTCCTAAAGTTTTTTCAAACACAGTTTGTTGTGAGTAAATAGAAAGAGTAATGAATGTAAATAAAATAAATATTGCTTTTTTCATCGTTCATTTTTTTCTATGCTCTCCAACTATTTGTAGTTAAAATTAATGTTTTGTTACAATTTTTTCGGAAAACTTGGATTCAATGAATGCCAGCTTTGTTGTATATGGTTTGTTGCGTGTTTTAAGAGACTAATTTACTATATAAAACAAGAACCAAGAAAGTCCGTTTGGACTTTCGTAAACTGGCTAAAACCAGCAATTAATTATACAAGGTGTTGCCAACGTGTTTGTGTATGGTTAGTTGCATTGGCTAGAACTAAGTTAATAAAAGAAAACGAACCAGAGGAAATTCCGAAGGAATTACCAAGTAGGCGATAATCAAAGCAATTGGTTATACACGTTGTTGGCAACTGTTATATTTCTTTACTTTCTCCATTTGCAAGAACTCTGAAGTATTTATTTCCCTTAATAAGCAAACCTTCGGATTTTTGATTTGGCCAGTTTTTATGATAATCTTTCGAGTGTTTAACATCAATTCCGATTACTTTTCCATTGTATAGTCTATTGACTTTAGATTGAAGAGTATGCCCAACCACAATTGTCTTTGCATTGAATTTATTAAGACTACTTTCAACATCTTCTTGCGTCAAATCATCTTTAAAATAACCTCTGTACCAAGAAATTCCAGTATTTGAGGAAGTCAAAAATTGCTCTGCTGTTCTTTCCTTTTTTGGATAATAAGATTTATAGTAGTTATTGCTTATAATTTTATTGACTTCATCTAAATTTAAATTGTAATCTACTATTTCTGGATGTATTCCTCCGTGGGCAAAAAGATTTCCATTAATAAGCTCTAATGTGTTTTTACTTGCCATCCATCTGCCAATTAAAGAGTTTGAATGGTATAATTCGTTTTGTTTCTTTTCTAAAATTGCAGAAACGTGAAAGTATTTTGGTGATGAAGATTCATAATTTCCCTGCATATTTTTCAATTCGTGATTTCCCAAAATAAAATGAACGAAACCTCCTTGTTGTGCAGCATCTTGTTCCAATTTGTATATGAACCAAAGGACTTGAGTTGTTGAAAAACCTCTATCTACAAAGTCGCCTACTAAAACTAAATGCCCTGTTCCAAATATCCAGTTTAGATTTTTGTCGATAACCTTGGAATTGATAAGAAAATCACGAAAGGTTTTATAACCACTTTCAATATCTGAAATTGCTAAAATCACATTGTCATCATTATATGCGTTTTTAGGTGTTTTAAAATCCGTTCTTATTGAGAATTCAAAACTCGTTGAATCAAGAGGAAAGTAACAAGAGGCTGGAATTATTGAATCAATAGAATAATTTTTTTGGTCTAAAAAAAAACCATCATCTTGATTCCCTTTAATATAGTTGACATTTAAAATACTATCATTTTTATAAAAAGCATAAGGACCATCTTTATCCCATTCCATCATTTTTGGATTGTCTCCATAATGCAAGCCAGCTCCATGATATAAACCAAATAATATTCCACCAATTCCGAGGACTAAAATTGTAACAACTATATGTTTTATGTATCTAAATATTCTTTTTCTCATTTTTGGTTTTTAATAGTTGCCAGAGTGTTTGTATAAGAATAGTGGTGGATTTAATTTATAAATTATTCGGCTTTCAAGTAAACCTTTTTTAAAGATACTGAAGTTAAATTTTAAGTAGCTATTATTTTTATACAATGTTAGCAATAGGCTTTTCGCTTCAATCTAATGTTTATTACTTATTTATATTAAATATCAAACCATTTTTCATAGTATTAATAGCAATACAGTCTTTTTCGGCAATGGTCATCAGTTTGTCAAACACTTGTTCATCAGAACATGATTGATAAGATACGGCAATATCTACTTTTGAAAAACGCTTTGGAATATTCTCGCTTACAGTAGCAGTAATATCTAAAGCTAATCCTTTAATTTTTATGTTTCTCGATTGGGCGGCTGCAAATAAGTTACTACTATAACAGCCACCTATGCCAGTGAGCAAATATTTCCCCCCTAATATTCCTTTTCCTTCTCCACCCTTTTCGATAGGGCGGTCTGCTATTACTTTTAATTTGTCATTTGTCAGTTCCATGGCGCTTTTAGAACATTGTTTAAGATGAATTTTTAAGGCACTCATAATTTTAAATTTATTTGATCACAAAACATTCTTACCGTTATGCTTTTGTTTAAAAATTTTTATCCTAATTGACCAATATGGTTTTTCAGAGTTTCTAAATATTCCAAGAGAATTTTATCATCATCAAAAACCTTTCTAATTCCACGTATTCCTTCGAATCCGCTTATCAGATAAATTGCAACAGCAGATGAATTGACATCTTTTCTAATTTCCTTTTTTAATTTTCCTTCCTCTAAAACTTTGATTAGCATGGATTTCCAATCACTTATTAATTGTTTAAGAATTTTCCTAAAAACATCATCTGAACAACCTAGTTCATTAATTAAGTTATTTGCAGGACAACCAAGTCTTTTTTCTTCTATTGAAAAGTTCTTAATTCTTTCAGTAAATATTCGGCAAAGCAAGTTAATTACATTTTCCTTTTTGTAATTATTAAGTGGAGTAATCATGCTATCAAATATTTTTTTTACTACAATTTCTTTTATTACTTTTTCCCCTAATTCATGCTTACTTTTAAAATGATGATAAAACGCACCTTTTGAAAGTCCAGTTCTACTCATTATTTTAGGAATACTTGTTTTAGAAAAACCGTTTTCATAAAACAGCTTTAAAGATTCTTCAATTATCAACTGTTGTGTTATTTCTGATTTAAATTTTTGATTCATTATCTATAAATTCACAAAAAAAACATTCATATCGGTATGTTATTTGTGTTTTTATTTCCCCGCTTTTTGCTAACGTGTTTGTGTATGATTTTTTAGGAACACTTTATTTATTTTGCAAATTGATCGATAGATGAAATTTTTCCATCTAAATCAAAATAGATCATTTCCATAAGTTCTTTTTCCCAGATTTTCCCAGATTTTAGAATTCTGCGCTCATTAGAAAAAACCATGACACCAGATGCAGCATCTGTATTTGCAATTTTAATAGGTATAATAGAATATGGTGTCCATTTAACAGAACTGTAATCGGTAAACATAGCACCAAAATCTTTGTTGCTTATTTTTATAACGTTTCCTTCATAATCATTAATTGTAATTTGTTCAGCAAAAAATGAACTTACTTCTTTGATTTCCATTTTATTATAATGTCCTATCATCGTTTCTAACATTTCAGTTTCATTTCTATTAGAAAACATAAACGGACGACCAGAATTTTCACCAGGTTTTTTTCCAAAAAATTTACCTCCTGTTGCCATTCCGAAATTTACAGAATCGATAGATTTCCATTGCTTAAACCCTTTTACTTTTCCTTCTTTATTTAGTACAAATAACTCCATTAAATCTAATTTTTCATAGGATCCGTTTTTGTAATCACGTTCCTCTTTTGACCAAGCTAATACTTGATGGTCTTCACCCTTCATTGATAATGGAATAATTTTATAAGGTTTCATACTAATAGAATTCATAGATTCTAACCATTTTTTAGTCCCAGCTTTATCGGCCTCACTATTAAAACTGTCATCATAATAACTAAGTAATTTATCTGTGTCTTGACTTGTGTATGCAGCTGCTATATCTATAATGTTTTTAGTAAAAGCTGGATCACCAAATGAATATACATTGCCTGTGTTCGTATTTTCCTCTAGAGACATACCTCCTTTATTTTTACAACTAAAAACACTTAGGAGTACGACTGATAATAAAATTAATTTAAATTTCATAATTATTTATATTTAATTGTTAGTTACCAAAAATAGTAAATATTTTTTACTTTAGTTTTAAAATAAAACTAATTAATATATATTCGCGTTTAATTTTAAAACTAAATGAAAGATTATTTATCAAGATTATTTTTAAGACCTGCTCAAAATCACAAAGCTATTGATGGCATAAGAGCTATCGCTGTATTATGGGTTATTATTTTTCACATATGGATTTTTCAACACAATACCTATTCTGAATTATTAGGGCAAGTTGCTCAAAATCCATTTTTAGTTTGGATTACCAAAGGAGATTTAGGAGTCGATTTATTTTTTGTTATTAGCGGATTTCTTATTGGAACCATATTATTTAAAGAATACAAGAGAACGCAAACTTTAAATTTTAAATCTTTTTATCTGAGAAGGTTTTTAAGATTGTTTCCTGTCTATTTCTTTTCTATGATCATCGCATTGTATTTTCTTCATGGCGCAGGCGCTGAGAAATGGGTAACTGCTTGGTCTAATCTATTATATGTTAATAATTATGTTTTCAATTCTTACATGGGATGGACGTGGTCATTAGCAATAGAAGAACAGTTTTATATTGTCATACCTTTTCTCATCGTATTTCTATTTCCAAAATTCAGAAAAAAATGGATCTTATTTTCCATCTTGGCAATCATACCTGTTTTACTTACTTATTATTACTCTGTTCATATTTTTAACTTTGAAATCCCATACAATAGAGAAATTTTTGGTGATGTGTGGCAAGAATGGTTTTGGGGCTACTATATGCTAACACATTTAAGATATGGAGGTTTATTAAGTGGCGTAATAGCGGCTTATATACATGTTAATCACTCTGAAAAAGTAGTTCATTTCTTTAAAAATAAAACAGTATTGGCAAACTTTTGGATTGTCTTGAGTCTTTTAAGTATAGTGATAATCACAAGTTTATCGTTAGGTCAAGCAGCACCTGTAGAAGAATCTATATTTTATGAATTACCTAAGAAATTTGTAGTTTGCTATGAAGTTATACATCGTGAACTTTTTTCATATGCAGTGATCTTTATTATGATGGCATGTTTGTATTCTAAATCGAAAATAATAACCCCAGTCAATACTTTTTTATCTGCAAAAATTTTCTATCCAATTGCAAAAATATCTTATTCTATATACCTATTTCATGTTATGTTTATGGAGTGGCTTTTTCCTATGTTTTCAGAGTATGCAGAAGGGAGTTTAACGAGTTTACAAATTGTTTTTGTAAATGGCCTCATCTCTTTAATTGGTTCTGTAATCGTTGCTGTACTAATGGTTATTTGTATTGAAGAACCTTTTAATATTTTAAAAAATAAACTAACTTCAAAAAAAAGTAAAACGACACTAAACCTTTAAATAAAAACCAACATTCCCTTTAAAAAGACAAGGAACGTAATACTAAATCTTAGTATCTGAGGAGTATTCTATGAAAAGAAAATACTCGATTGGTTAATTATTTTTAAAATGAATCCTTCAGAAATCACTTAAAGCTTCACAGAAATGTGAAGCTTTTTTGTTGTTCTAAACTTTCTAAGGTAAATAGTATTTCGAAGCCTATTTAAACTTTCTATAAAATAGTGTTAGCCAATTTTATAGGCAAACAATTAATGCAATGGAATTAGGTAAATATGTTCCTTCAACAGTTTTAGCTTTAAGATTAGCTCAAATTTTTAAAGTCGAAATTAGCGAAATCTTTACTTTGGAAGATTCCGATTGGGTTTAGGTCATATTACTGCCAACGGTTTGGCTATGCTTAGTTGCGACAATTTAGCACTTAACTTTATAAGTACAAAACCAACTTGGAAAAATCTTAGATTTTTCCAAAGTAGCACAAAACTAAGCAATTAAGTATAGCCGTTGTTGGCGGTAGTTTTTATTTTTTCGGTAAGTAAAGTTTTATGCTCCCATTTCCAAAAAACACATTGTCTAAATGCCCCATTTTCTTTCTGTCAACTGTAATTAGGTGCATATGAACATTAGAATCGTGATGTGTGAAAATTCCTTTATGTTCTGTTGAAAAGAAGCCTACTATTTCCACATCACTATTTTTAAGCAAATAGTTTGTCTGTCCTTGATGTGCTTCTTCTGGGGAACTAACTTTTGTACCTTTGGGCAAATTTTGTATATGAATTCCGGCACTATCAACTTGTCCTTTCAACTTAAAAACAAATGGTCTTTTAAAATCAAATGTTTTTTTGTCAATAAACTCTTCTAATTCTTTAATCGTCTTAATGTCTGATGGCAAGTCCTCAATATTCCAGTCCGCCTGATTAGCATAAACGAAAAATGGTGCTTTAACTTGGTAAGTTTCATCAACTTCCATTGTTGAGTCAGATGTTACAGTTGAAACATAAGATTTTCCATCTATGATTAATAATTCACCTGTCAGATATTCAACAGGTCCGAGTCCATAAAGTCCATTTTTATTTTTAATTGTATCAAGATTTATTGTTCCAGCAAGTTCACCTTTCCACATTACATTTTTCATTTCTCCAATGATTTTTATGTCATTTTTTGTTGGTTTAGTATTTGTATTGCAACTTGTTATTAAAAGAATTATAATTGAATTTATTAAAATAATGTATTTCATTTTATGAATTTTTAGTTAAAAAAAATGGGAGTTTGGTATACCAAACTCCCAAAATTGTTTTAGATATTAAGATTTTGTTTCAGCTTTACCAACCAAACAAGCTTCTTTTTTATCTCTTGTACAGTTTTTTCTTTCTTCTTCTGTACAAGTTTTTTTGTTTAATGAACAAGTATTTTTATCCATTTTACAATTTTTCATTTGTTCTTCAGAACAAGTTTTCTTGTCCATTGTACAAGTTTTTGTTTGCTCACAACATTGTTTTTTTTCTTGAGCATTAACGCTTAAACTTACAAATAGTAAAAGCGTTACAATTGAAATTATATTTTTCATTGTATTATTTTTAAATGATTATTTATTTTTAAAGTCTAAATTTTAGCAAATAATTTTTGGAGGTTGCCAAATTTTAGAAATATAACCATTAAGAATAATTTCTTTGAAGTAATATTTTTGTTTCTCAGCTATTGATTTAAAGTAAACGTCTGAAAAAGTAAAATTATTTGGTGGGAAAACAAATATTGAGGAAAGATTAATATTTAAAATGCAATTTTGTTTGTTAAAAGGATTATTATCGTCTTTACTTTTTTGCTTATTGCAATGTTGCATACATTTATTTTCACAAGAATCCATTATTTCCATTTTAATGAATTTTGCTACTGGGAGCAAATTCATTAAAATAAAGTAGGTTAATAATATGATTATTGTAAATTTCATTATGTAAATGTAAATATTTTTTCATTATAGGAACTAGGAAATTAGTCTTTTTAACACAATTTTTGTATTAATTACCGCCAACGTTTAGTGTATGGTGTCGTAGCATCCCGTAGGGTGCTATGCACTATACACATTGTTGTAAAGCGTTTTCAATTTCTTTTTTAAATTGTTCCTTCTTGTCAACGTAAAGTGCCAAATTCTTGTAATTGCTTTTCAGCCCGTACAAACCAAAAAGCACCTCTTTTTCTTTTAGTCTAATTATAACATTGTGGCTTTCAAAATCACGCAATGGAGACAGCTTTTTTGTGGTTTCATCTGATTCAACCGATTTAGTTGACAATTCAATTCCTTCAATATTAGAAATCAAAATGGTTGACTCGCTGAATAAACCATACCGTAATTTTAATTCCCCATTATCAATGGAAATGGGTCTTTTACTCATAGACCTCATTATTCCAAATACTTGAAGACAAGTGTAAATACTTAATATAGATAATATCCAAGCGGCTAGAGTACTCCATTTTTGTAATAGAAGATGAACAACTGACGTTTCTACCATTATTAAAAACATAAAAACAATTAACAAAGCTATAGTGCCGCTACTCTTATGATAAGAGAATTCATTATTGCTTAATTTCCGTTTCTTCCAATTGAAAAAACCATAATAGAGAACTGCAATTTCTGTTGCAAAAGCACCACTTATTTTTTTTGGAAGAATTTGAGCAGATGCACTTTTTAGAGCTGAATAAAAGTCTAATGTCTGTGTCTTGCCTTTTTTGAATGCTTTATTTAGTTGGCGAAGTTTATACATTACTAGGAAAAATATTGTCGTTTCAACAATCGGTAATATCCAATTCTTTACTTGAGTTAGGTGGAATTGAAAGTCCTTTGGTATAATAAAACTTGCAATTACTATTCCTGCAATGAAAAATGGGACTGTTGTAATCTTAGGAATTTCTTTTTTGCGTATTAAAAGGAAGTAGATAAAGGGAATTACAAATACTAAGTCGAAAGTTATACCGATTGAAAGCTCTTTAGGATGTGCTTGAAAAACAAAAGAATTGGCCAACACAATTACTGAGAAGATTAGAAGCAATGGAATTCCAAACGTGATTAGATTTCTGTACTTAAATATATATATGTTCATTTTCTCTCTTCTTTATGATTTACAACGTTGTTGTGTATGGTTTGTTGCGTGGTTAAGCAGTAAATTTACTAAATAAAACACTAACCAAGAAAGTCCCAGAGGACTTTCGTAAGTAAGCGATTACCAGCAATTAATTATACACGGTGTTAGGCAAAGTAATTTTTCAGTTCAGATTTCGAAATTGTTTAGGAGTTACCCCTGCATTACTTTTAAATATTTTACTAAAATGTTGAGGATATTCAAAACCTAAACTATAAGCTATCTGACTGATAGGATTATTAGAATTCAATAATTCATTTTTTGCTTTTTCAACAATGTGAAGATGAATGTGTTCTGTTATGCTTTTACCAGTTTCTTTTTTGAGTAAGTCGCTTAGATATTTACCTGACATTTCCAAGTTTTCTCCACATTCTTTTACAGAAGGAATCCCTTTTTCTGACGGTAAGTTACTTTCAAAATAGTTCAGTAGATATTTTTCAAACTTGATAATAAAATCTGTATTCAAATCTTTTCTTGTCAGAAATTGACGGTCAAAATAGCGTTGGCTATATTTTAATAAAGACTCAATATTATGAATAATAAGTTCTTGGGTGTGTTGGTCAATATTTTGTTGTATCTCACTTTCTATCTTTTGAACAATTTCGGTAAGTGCATTTTTTTCTTTTTCAGATATATGCAGGGCTTCGTTACTATCATAATCAAAAAAGGAATATTGTTGAATGGAATTGGAAAGTGAAGATACTCTAATCAAGTCAGGATGAAAAAAGATACTCCATCCTCCTAAATCTGGTTCTGTATTGCCAGAGTTTGAAGTGATTTGTTTAGGTCGCATAAAGACTAAACTTCCTTCTTGAAAATCATAGGATTTTCTACCATATTGAAATGCACCTTGAATATTCTCTTTTAAAGAGATAAAGTATAAGTGGTTGTTTACACGCAAATTTTTCCCAAAACTCAAGTTCATACCTTTTGTGTGTCTAACAACCGATATTAAAGGGTGAGCAGGTTTTTCTATCTCTAGTAATTGGTGCATTTCACTAATGCTTTTTATTTGCAAAATGTCGTTCATTATAGTGTGTTAAGAATATGGTCGTAATATATTTGAGCTCTTTCTTTTGAAAAATAATCAATAATAATTAATGACACACCAAAAATCGTCAAAACTATGCCAATAGCGTGAAACGTAGGGTTTTTAGAATATACAAATGCAATAATTGTAATAAGAAAACATACGGCACTAATTGCTAGTGATGTAGGGTACATAAACTGAAAATTTTCGACCCGTTTTTTTTCATTCTTAGTAAATACTTCTGAATCTGTTTGATATGCGTTTTGAAATTCTGTAACACGTTTGTTATTAGAATACAGCATAAAACTTCCCATTGTGCTAAAAAGTAAACCCAAAACAAATGCTGGAATTAGCAAAGCTTTGGCGTTAACAGTTGTACCAAATTTCCAAATTAGTAACGAACAGATTAAGGTAAGTATACCAGCAATAGTGATACACATACCTTCAAAACTTTCTCCTTTTGCCCATTGTACACTATATTCTACTAATTTCATTTGTTCTTGTTTTAGTTATGATTTTAAAAAGTTAAGCATCATTTTGTCAAGCACTCTATCCGATAATAATTTTCTTGACCAAATCATCTGTTTCGAAGTTTTACCAACTTCATAGCTTGTTTTAGGTTTTTTACTTTTTATAATTTTATAAACAGTATCTGCAATAACTGACGGTGGTGATGAATACTTTGGGTTATTGTCTCTAGATTTTGACCATTCTACCAATGTTTTTGTCATTTCTGCATAAGGGCCATTTCCAGATCGCTTAACCATACCATGTACATAGGTACTTATAAGCTCTGAACTTATTGCACCTGGTCTGATTAGGACTACTTGAATCCCAAAAGGTTGCAACTCTACACGCAACGAACTAGACAGTCCTTCTACTGCGTGTTTAGAAGCAACATACCAAGAACTTATAGGACCGTGAACTTTTCCTGCGATAGATGACGTATTTATTATTTTTCCAGCACCTTTATTTCGCATATAAGGAATTACTAATTGCGTCAATCTTGCCAAGCCAAAAACATTGACTTCAAATTGTTTTTTTGCATCATCAATATCGGTTTCTTCTAAAGAACCTTGTACCGCTATCCCTGCATTATTAAATAAGACATCAATGCCACCCTGTTCTTTATTGATTTTATTTACTGCATCCTCTATTTCTTGTTCCTTAGCAATATCCATCTGAATGGGAATGCATCCATATTCCTTCAATTCATTTAATTTGTCTAATCTTCGGGCTGCTGCATAAACGATATAGCCTTCTTTTGCTAGTTTTATTGCCGTTTCTCTTCCCATTCCAGAAGAAGCTCCTGTTACTAAAATTATTTCTTTGTTTTGCATATTCTGATTTTTTTATTTGCAAATTTAAAGGTCATTTTAATCTCGAAGTGCAAGAAAAAGCAGAAGTGCTAATACATTTGGCAGAAGTAGCAAATAGGCATAAGTGTCATTTTTTATTTTGCCTAACGTTATTGTGTATGGTTAGTTGCGTGGTTTAAGCACTATAGTTAGTAAATAAACACAGATAGAAAGTCCGCGAGGACTTTCGCAAGTAGGCAAGAAGCCAGCAATTAATTTTATACGGTGTTGGCAACTGTTTTTATATTAATTCATAATTTTTTAATTCTAAATTCGTTTCTTCTTTTGAAAGAAAAGGTTTTCTTCCAATACCTGTAAATCCATATCCATTATCTTTAATTATCGGTTGAAAATATTGATTGTCAATTTCGATTAAAAGTCCGACATCAATTAGGTTTGAAAATTCAGGCATATTATTTTTAATAGATTTTGGATTACTTACAATTTCACTATGTCCAGTTGAAGGCATTGATAATATTTCTGATATTATATCATCTTCTCCAGTTATAAATTTTTTCAGTCGAGATTTAAAACTATTTTTATTATGAGGAATTGGTTCTATTTTTTTTGATTTTGTAAAATGTAAAACTGTTCGCACAATTTTTATGTCACTTATTTTTTTGTTTTCAGCTATTAGTTTAGAGCTACTTGATTTTAGATATTTAATATTGTGTTTTCTAATTATACAAATAATTGCTTCATCAGAATCATTAATTGATTCTGCTATTTCGTCTTGACATTCTAATTCGATGTAGTTATTTTGAAATTCAAAAACAACCCTGACGTACTCGCTCCATATTCTAATTGGTGTTGAATTTTTTAATTCATTTATTAGAACTTTATCGTTATCATTAAATAGAAATTTTTTCATTTTCAAATAGCTGCGAACGTGTTTGTATATGGTTTGTTGCGTGTTTCAAGAAACTAATTTAGTAAATAATTACCGACCAAGAAAGTCCGCGAGGACTTGCGTAAGTAGGCGATTTGCAAGCAATTAATTATACACAGTGTTGGCAATAGTAAATTACTTGAGCCAGTATACTAAATTTATATTTAAACTTCTATTCTTAATATTAGTTTGTATAAAGTTATTATCACCATCTTCGGCAATATTATTTAGTCCTAAATTATAAATAAAATCAAGAGTAAATTTATAAAATTTAATTCCTATTCCACCAGTTAAACCATAGTCAAATTTCTGAAATTCTTCATCTAATGGAGTTTCAAATGGGTAATTTTCCACACTATACTCTCCTCCAACTAAATAAGAAATATAACCTCCAAGTTTTAAATTTGGTGCAATTTTAGTTTTTGGGTTGTCAAGTAATAAAAGTAAGGGGATACTTAAATAGTTTAATTTAGCCGCTTTAGCAAGAGATGTTGATCCGCCACTAAAATTTTTCTTGTCACTTTCAAATCCGTTTTGGATAAAACTCAAGCCAGTTAATAAATATGTATTATCTGATAATTGCTTTTTGTAATCAAAACCTATGTTAATTCCAAAAACATTTTTATAATCTAACTCTTCAGAAGTGTTTTGAATTCTGTTTTTATTTAGTTGATTTGCTAAATTTCCTCCAAAATGAAATCCAATATCTTGACTGTATGAAATTGATGTATATGAAAGTATTAGAGTGAAAATTATTTTTTTCATAGTTTTAGTTTGTTATTATTGCCAACGGAATTGTGTATGGTTAGTTGCGTTGGGATTAAAGATAGCAAAAGGGGACGAACTTGAGGGAAATCCGCAAGATTTTCCGATTGACACATAGACACTCTAGCAATTAATTATACACGGTGTTACCCATAGTTATTTTACTAAGTTCATTAGTTCTTCAGCTTTTTTAAAATCGAAGTCAATAATATTAAATTCATTGTCAATGACAATTTTTGTCGGAAATGAATAGACTTTATAAGCAACTTGTATATCAGAGTTTGGTCCAGCGTACAAGTCAGTCCATTTTATTCTATCGTCTTTAGAAACCTTATTCCATATACTTGGGTCAGTATCGATATTTATTCCGATAATTTCTATATTTTTTTCTTTAAGTTTTGTGTAAACTGGTTCACCATCTTTATTAAATTTTCTACATGGTGCACAATTACTCCACCAAAAATCTAAAACGGTGTATTCATTATTCTTTATTATCTCTGATAAAGTAGAGTTTCCTCCACTTATATTTTTGAGCGTGAAATCTTTAAATGCCATTAGAGATTTAAAGTCAACCAAGCTATTTATTGAAGATTTAAACTGTTTAAAATCTTTTAGTGCAATTTTATTTGAATCAACTTTATTTGATATTTGTTTCAAATATTTTTTATCACTATCATTTATGTAATCCTTATCAAATTGAGGTTGATTCGTAGTCAGTAAATAATTCCAAAAACTTACATATGCAATACTGTTTTTTTTATCATAAATACTGTCGAACTTTCTAAAGAATTCAATTTTTTCTTTCGAGTATTTATGTTTTTGAATACTATCTCTATTTTCTTGATAATTATCTGAATAACTAAAATGATTTATAAGGTTAGGCGAATAGAGTTCTTCATAAAATATTTTGTTATTGTTTCCGCTAATTATTTTAAGATCACTTACATCCTTAAAAGCACCATATTGACTTTTAGATATTCCTAATGAAAGTTTTGTTTCATTGGGTTCAATAATGATAGGAATATAAGATTGATTCGAACTGTTGTTTAAAACATCATATTCAAATTGAATTTCAGCAAATTCTGGTTTTTCTAAAAATCCACTAAATTCAAATTTTTTGTTTAGAATTTTAGTTTTAACTCTTTTATCTATGCCTTGACTTGGAATTATTAAAGAAATTTCAATTCCATTTGCTGTCGAATCTTCTACAATTCCTGAAATATTATAATTAAATCCTGAGTTTTCATTCTTTTCACAAGAAACCAAAATTAATAGAAGCAAGAACAATATTTTAAGACACGGAATTTTTCTCATAATTATGGGTAACGGCTTATATGGAGCACAAAGTTCTCGTTTACGGGTGTTTATTTCCGGATAAGAGGAACTTTTGTTCTCGTTTCGCATTTTTGTTTAAAGTTAATAAATAGTCTAAAAAAGACTTTTAATTTCTAATAATTTTTGTGCGATATGAGCTTTTCCATACTCCATATATAACTAAATTGGTTGGAAACTTATATTGTAATTAAGAAAATAATTTAAGATATTACAGGATTACTTTGCGGGTAAAACTTTACCAATACACTCGCCAAAACCAATACGCACATGTTCATTTTTACAATGTGCACGCATAATAACGGTGTCATTGTCATTAATAAATTTACGTGTTGTACCGTCTTTTAACGTCAACGGATTTTGTCCGCGCCAAGTTAATTCTAACATAGAACCAAAGCTATCTTTAGTTGGTCCAGAAATAGTACCAGAACCCATCATATCTCCAGCTTCTACAGGACAACCATTTACAGTATGGTGCGCTAATTGCTGCGCCATTGTCCAATACATATATTTAAAGTTAGAATTCGCAACTACCGTTTCTTCTCCGTTTTCTGGCTGAATGCCAACTTGCAAATGAATGTCATAACTTCCTTTTCCTACTTGTTTTAAATAGGGTAGTGGTTCATGCACTTGTTTTGGGTTGTCTGTTCTAAAAGGCTCTAAAGCATCTAATGTAACAATCCAAGGAGAAATGGTAGACGCAAAACTTTTTCCTAAAAACGGTCCTAATGGTACATATTCCCAAGCTTGTATGTCTCTTGCAGACCAATCATTAAATTGTACCAAACCAAAAATATGTTCTTCTGTTTCTTCAATAGGTATTCTATCTCCTAAAGCGTTTGCATCTGTAGTAATAAATGCCATTTCTAATTCAAAATCTAATAACTTTGAAGGTCCGAAACCAGGCGTATTACTTCCTTCTGCAGGTCTTGTTTGGCCGTGTGGTCTTCTTACTGGTGTTCCAGAAGGTATAATAGAAGAACTTCTACCATGATATCCAATAGGAATGTGCAACCAGTTTGGCAACAATGCATTTTCTGGATCTCTAAATAAAGATCCTACATTTGTGGCGTGTTCTTTACTTGCATAAAAATCGGTATAATCTCCAACAGCAACAGGCAATAACATTTCAACCTCATCCATTCTAAAGATAATTTTATCTTTATGGTTTGCATTGTCTCTTAAAGTACCGTTTACAACATCAAAAACCTCTGCAATTCTATTTCTAACCAATCGCCAAGTTTTTCTACCATCGGCTATAAAATCATTTAAATTATCTTGTAAGAAAATATCATCTGTTAAAGGAATTCCGTCAAAATATCCTAATTGATGAAATGCACCTAAATCTATGGTAAAATCGCCAATTCTACTACCAATGGTAATAATATCATCTCTTGTAATAAAAACACCAAATGGAATATTTTGCAACGGAAAGTCTGAATTTTCTGCTACTTTTAACCAAGATTTTCTATTCGGATTATTTGCTGTTATGATCATTATATAAATTCTTTAATTTGTCCAAATCTATGCAATATTTTCATGCTTTTTGGCAGAAACAAAACGAATAACTATAATTTAACATTTGTTTTATTAGAAATACATAAAAATTCATAAGTTCTGTAAAATTTTATACAAAAGATTTTTATTAGGTTTTGATTTTTCATTACTTTTGATACTTATTTCAAAACAACAACAATGCAAATAGACAATCAAATTTTTGACCTTATTCAGGAAGAAAAAGAAAGACAAATTAATGGTTTAGAGCTTATAGCTTCTGAAAACTTTGCAAGTGAACAAGTAATGCTCGCGCAAGGTTCTGTTTTAACCAATAAATATGCTGAAGGATATCCTGGAAAAAGGTATTATGGAGGTTGTGAAGTTGTTGATATTGTAGAACAAATAGCAATTGATAGAGCCAAAGAATTGTTTGGTGCAGAATATGCCAACGTGCAACCACACTCTGGTTCACAGGCAAATACTGCTGTATTTTTTGCCTGTTTAAAACCTGGTGACACCATTTTAGGTTTCGATTTATCTCATGGTGGTCACTTAACCCATGGTTCTCCTGTAAATTTTTCTGGTAGATTGTACAACCCAAAGTTTTATGGTGTTGAAAAAGAAACTGGTGTTTTAAATTATGATAAAATTCAAGAAATTGCTACTAAAGAGCAACCAAAATTAATAATTGCGGGTGCTTCCGCATATTCTAGAGATATCGATTTTGAGCGTTTTAGAGTAATTGCAGATAGTGTTGGCGCTATTTTATTGGCAGATATATCACATCCTGCAGGAATGATTGCAAAAGGTATTTTAAATGATCCTTTACCGCATTGTCATGTTGTTACTTCTACAACCCACAAGACATTACGTGGCCCAAGAGGAGGAATTATATTAATGGGTAAAGATTTTGACAACCCATTTGGAGAAACCTTAAAAAGTGGAAAGCTTAAAAAAATGTCTACTTTATTAAACTTTGCTGTGTTTCCTGGAAACCAAGGCGGACCTTTAGAGCATGTTATTGCTGCAAAGGCGGTTGCTTTTGGTGAGGCTTTAACAGATGAGTTTTTAGAGTACCAAATTCAAGTAAAAGAAAATGCTGCTGCAATGGCGAAAGAATTTGTAGCCAAAGGATATAATATAATTTCTGGTGGTACAGACAATCATTGTATGTTAATTGATTTGCGTAACAAAAATATTTCTGGGAAAGATGCAGAGATTGCTTTAGGAAAAGCAGAAATTACTGTAAACAAAAATATGGTGCCTTTTGATGACAAATCTCCTTTTATAACGTCTGGTATTAGAGTAGGTACACCTGCTATTACAACCCGTGGCTTAAAGGTAGAACATATGAAAGCTGTTGTAGACTTTATAGATGAAGCAATTACAAATGCTGATAATGAGGAAGCATTGCATGAAATTAGTGATCGTGTGGCTGATATGATGAGTTCAAGAAGACTGTTTGTAATGTAAGCCATGTATTGGTTTATAAATAGCTCAATTGGGTGAAAAAATATAATAAAAAAAAGCATCAAGTTAATTCTTGATGCTTTTTTCTTTTTAGTTCAAACTAGGGCTACTTTAGTCTAAATCATTTGCTCTGTCTAGTAAACTTTGATTTATCTTTTTTGAAGTATTTACACCTAACTGTTTAATGTTTTCTACTTTCTTAATTAGATTTCCTCTACCTGTTAATTTTTTCATAGAAGAATCATAACTTCCTTGTACCGTTTTTAATTGATTCCCTACCTTAATTAAATCTTCTGTTAAATTTACAAACTGATCATACAAAGCGCCTGCCTGTTTAGATATTTCTAAAACATTATTCTTTTGATTTTCTTGTCTCCACATAGATGAAACCGTGCTTAAGGTAGCTAGTAGAGTAGAAGTAGAGACCAATACAATATTTTTATCTAAGGCTTCTAAGTACAGATCATTTACCTTATTTAAGGCAATCATTAAAGCAGGTTCTATAGGAACAAACATTAATACGTAGTCTGGCGAATTAATCTCATATAAAGTATCATACTTTTTAGAGCTTAAATCTTTAAAATGATCTCTAATACTTTTAATATGTTTTGATAAAAAAGCTTCTTTTTCAATTTCATTTTCTGAAGAAAAATAACTTTCGTATGCCGTTAAAGACACTTTAGAATCGACTATTAAATGTCTATTGTCTGGTAAATTAATAATAAAATCTGGTTTCTTTACCTTGCCTTCATTATCTCTAAAGCCACCTTGTGTGCTGTAATGTATTCCTTTTGTAAGTTTTGCTTTTTCTAATAAAATTTCTAATTGGGTTTCTCCCCAGTCTCCTTGGGTCTTATTATCTCCTTTTAAAGCTTTAGTTAAATTAATTGCCTCTTTACTCATTTGCAAGTTCAAATCTTTTAAATGACCCAATTGTTCTCGCAGTGCAGAGTGCATTCCAATACTTTTTTCTTGCGTTTCTGTAACTTTCTTCTCAAACCCTTCTATTTTTTCTTTTAAAGGATTTAAAATAGCACTAATACTTTCTTTATTTTGCGTTTTAAATTTTGTTGAGTTTTCATCTAAAATTTTTGTTGCTAAATTTTCAAACTCCTTTGTAAATTTTTCATTTAGTTTTTCAACTTCACCTTTATTCTCGGTTAGTTTAATTTGTAAATTTTGAACTTCAGAGTCTTGTCTAGCATTAGCAGTAATTAACTTTTCTTTTTCTAGTTGGTTGTTTTTTAACGCTATTTGAGATTCAATAAAATTATTTTCGGTAATTTCTTTAGATTGTTGCAGCAAGATTAAACGTTCTTCAAGGGTAGATTTTTCTTTTTCTAAGGCAGTTTTATCTTTTTCAAAATTTAGTTTAGAGAGTAATTTCCCTATAAACAAGCCAATTAGCGCAAAAACTATGGCAATAAATAAGTATGTAATTATTTCAGTCATCATGTCAATTTAAGTCCTTAAATTTATCACTTTAAAAAATAATAGAAAACCTTTTATGTAGGTTTTTGTAAACAATTAAGATAGAGATATTTGTGGAAAAGATTTCAAAATTTATATTATACAATATTTTAGGTTGGAGAGTAGAAAATGGCTTCCCGGATGCACCTAAAAAATATATTATTATTGCAGCTCCTCATACAAGTTGGCTAGATTTTCCGATTGCTATTCTATCAAGAATGAGTGAGGGTAAAATGGTGCATTTTATTGGGAAAGGTTCTCTTTTTAAATGGCCTTTTGGTTATTTTTTTAAAGCATTAGGAGGAACTCCTGTAAATAGAGATAAAAGCACTAATATGGTAGAGGGGGTAATTAATATTTTTAATACTAAAGAAGAATTTCGTTTGGGTTTATCTCCAGAAGGAACTCGAAAAAAGGTAGATAAATGGAAAACAGGATTCTATTATATAGCCAAAGGTGCAAATGTACCTATTGTAATGGCAACCTTAGATTTTGAAAATAAAAAAATTAAAATTTCAGATCCATATTATGTTACAGAAGACATGCAACAAGATTTTAAAGTATTCGATAATTTTTATAAAGATGTAAAGGGTAAAAATCCTGAATTATCTTAAGAGTTGTTTTTCAAAGTGATATAGAATTTTATAAAAAAGTCTCCAGAATTCATGGAGACTTTTTTTATGCGTTCTTTTGACTAAGTTTTGCGGCAATGCCCACAATAACTTCTGCTGCTTTTACCATAGACTCTGCAGGAACATATTCAAAGCGCCCGTGGAAGTTGTGGCCTCCAGCAAATATATTAGGACAAGGCAATCCTTTAAATGATAGTTGAGAACCATCTGTTCCTCCTCTAATAGGCTTAATTAATGGTGTTATTCCTAAATCTATCATAGTTTCTTCAACCAAATCTACAATATGCATTACAGGAACAATTTTTTCTTTCATATTAAAGTATTGGTCCTTCATCGTTATTTCAATTAGATTTTGCCCAGCAACTTTATTTAGTTTGTCTGCAATATTTTGCAATACATTCTTTCTTTTTGCAAACAAATCTAAATCATGATCTCTTATGATATACTCTAATACCGTTTTTTCAACAGTACCATTCATATCATGTAAATGAAAAAAGCCTTGGTAATCGGTTGTTTTTTCAGGCACTTCTGCTTCTGGTAATAGAGACATAAATTCATTGGCAATTTGCATTGAATTTATCATTTTTCCTATTGCATAGCCCGGATGCACAATTTTACCTGTTATAGTAACAACGGCACTTGCTGCATTAAAATTTTCATACTCTAACTCTCCAATCTGGCTGCCATCCATGGTATATGCCCAAGCTGCTCCAAATTTTTCTACATCAAATAAATGGGCTCCTTTGCCAACTTCCTCATCTGGCGTAAAGCAAATTCTAATGGTACCATGTTGTATTTCTGGATGCTGAATTAAATATTCCATAGCAGTTACAATTTCTGTAATACCAGCCTTATCATCTGCTCCTAAAAGTGTTGTGCCGTCTGTAGTGATAATAGTTTGCCCTTTATATTGCAATAGATCTTCAAAATAATCTGGAGATAGAACAATATTTTTTTCTTTGTTTAAAATAATATCGTTTCCTTGATAATTTTCTGTTATTTGTGGTTTTACATTTTTTCCCGTAAAATCTGGACTTGTATCCATATGCGAAACAAAACCGATAATGGGTACATTATGGCTTACATTACTCGGTAAAGTAGCCATGATATAGCAGTTTTCATCTAAATAGATGTCTTGCATTCCAATTACTTTTAAATCTTCAACTAAAACATTTGCCAAATCCCACTGATTCTCCGTGCTAGGAAAAGCAGGATTATTAGGGTCTGATTCTGTATCTATAGTTACATATTTTATAAACCTTTCTATAAGATGTTTCTTATTAATCATTGGTATTCAACTTTTTTTATAATTTTAATTTTCCAACTTTTTCATGTCCGCTTAACCAAGCCGTATTTTTATCTAAAAACTGAATTGCATAATATGCATCTTTAGAAACTTCTTTCCAAGTTATTCCACCATTATTAGAAAATGAAATTCCTGTTTTACCTACAGCAAAAACTTCTTGTCCGTTTGTATTAGGCACATATTGAACGCAACTTTTATAATTAGGATTTTCATTGTCTGCAACTAGCGTCCATGTTTTACCGCCATCTGTAGTAACGGCTTTATTTGCTTTATTTCTCAAAGGCTCTGAATAATCTCCACCAATTATAATTCCGTTGTTTTCATTGTGAAAATCAATAGAATAAATTCCTTGTGGCCCACTACCTTGAATTATTGGAGTCTCAAAAATCTGCCATGTTTTACCATAATTTGTAGATTTTAAAACTCTTGCCTTACTTCCTCCAGAAGCAATCCAAACGGTGCTTCCTATTGTCTTTATATTGGTATTACTAGCTGCAAAGAAAGCTTCATCTTTGCTAAATTTCGGTAAATTTTCGCAAGGAATTTTATTCCAGGTTTCTCCACTATCTTCTGTTATAATTATAGAAGCACAGTTTTCTGTAGGATCTCCAACGGCAATTCCGTGGGTATTGTCTTCAAAAAAAGTGAGCGCATCATAAAACACGTTTTTATGTTCTTCAAAATATTGTAAAGATGCTGCACCATTAGAGATTTTATACAATAATGCAGGGCTACCAATAGACAAAGCAAAATAATCTGTACCATTATAAGCAAAGCTTCTAAAATGGGGAATAATACTGTCTTGATATCTGATTTTTAAAGTATGCCAAAGCACACCATTATCTGCAGTAGAACCAATAGTGCCGTTAGAGGAAGCATAAGACATGCTTTTGTGACCTGTTACAACCATTGCTCTAATACTAGAACTATCTATTTTAATTGTTTTAATAGTTACTTTTTCTACATTTCTTGGTTGGTATTCTCGGGTACATCCAATTAAAAAAAGTAAAGTGAAAATAAGTAGGAATATTCTTTTCATTTTTAATATTTTTATACCACTAAAGTAATCAAATCATAATAAAAAATGAAAAAAGCACTGGTAATTTCCGGGGGTGGAAGTAAGGGCGCATTTGCAGGTGGTGTTGCGCAATATCTCATGCAAAATAAAAATAAAAAGTATGATTTATTTATAGGAACTTCTACGGGAAGTTTAATGGTTTCCCATTTAGCACTAGGAATGTTAGCCGAACTAAAAGAGATATATACAAATGTAAACCAGAAAACTATTTTTAGTAACAATCCTTTTAAGATTAAGAGAGTTGCTGGAGAAAAAGTAATAAGCATTAATCATTTAAATACGTTTTGGAACTTTCTAAACGGTAGAAAAACTTTCGGAGAAAGTAAAAATTTACGTGCATTAATTAAAAGAGAGGTTACTAAAGAAATGTATCATAAAATTAAAGCTACACATAAAGAGGTGGTAGTTACGGTTTCTAATTTAACAACAAATCAAATAGAATATAAATCTATAAACGATTGTACATACGAAGATTTTTGTGATTGGATTTGGGGTTCTTGCAATTATGTGCCATTTATGAGTTTATTAGAAAAAGACCATTGCCAATATGCAGATGGTGGTTTTGGTTCTTTAATTCCTATTAGAGAAGCTATCTTAAGGGGTGCAACAGAAATTGATGCTATTATTCTGGAAACAGAAGTTACGCAGTTTAATAGATTGCCTGCTTCCAATCCTTTTTCTTTGTTATTTGATGTGTTTGATTTTATGCTAACCCATGTAGAAAGACATAATATTACTATTGGTAAACTTGCAGCATCTAACAAAGATATAAAGCTTAATTTATATTATACGCCTACTGTTTTAACCGTAAATTCTTTGGTTTTTGATAAAAAATTAATGAAAAAATGGTGGAAATCTGGTTTTAAATATGCCAAGTCTAAAGATGAAGAAATAATGAGTGAGTTTAGGCCCGATGTTCTTACCGATAAAGAAATGTAAGAAACGAATTTAGGGATATAAAATTTAATTTTAATAAAAAAATCTAGCACATGCTAGATTTTTTTATTGTTAAAACTATCTTAGTTTCTTATTTCTTCAATATACATTTCCTGACTAAAAAGAGCTTCAGATTTAGAATTCATAAGTGGTTTATCTTTAAAGGAGAAGTTTATAGATGTGTTAGATTTAAAACCAGCAATTATAGAAGTAATTGCTTTATTTAATAAGGGATCTGTCTTAAAACCTAAAACACCTAAATTAATAATACCATCTTCTCTACCAAAGTTTTCAGGTAAATAATCGTCTGCTATATAACCCTCTGGATTGTTTTCTAAGTTTGCGTTTTTAATTTCTAACACAATGGGTTGGATTGCATAGGTGTGGTTTACGTTTAAATTAGCCCCGTTTCTGCCATAAGTGTCAGAATCATATAAAGTAACAGAGCCTACCTGTTTTCCAACCGTTTTTGTACCTACTAACCTTACATCAATATAAGGATTCATACCATTAATGATTAACTCTGAAGCTGATGCAGTAGCTCCTGTAATAATAAAATAAACTTTCTGCAAAGACAAGCTATTAATAGGCTCATTTATAAGAATTGTTCCGTTACTATCTGTATTTAAAATTTGATTTGTAAAATTATTCAAGAAATATTCTGGAGCTGTAGCATTCATTACTTTTTCGTTCCATATTTCTTGAGAAAATAATTTACCCGTATTTGTTCCGTTAATCATGCTTGCTAAGTAGGTTGCTGTTCTAACACTTCCCCCGCCGTTGTAGCGCAAGTCTATAATTAAATCGGTGATATTATTTTCTTTAAAATACCCAAAAGAAGCATTTAACTCTCCATCAAAGGAACTTGCAAATTGGTTGTATAATAGGTATCCAATTTTCTTGCTTCCTTCGTTAAAAACCTTTGTAATAGCAACAGGGTTTTCTTGTAATTGTTCTTTAGATAAATTAATTTCTGTTCCATTTAAAATTGGATCTCCGGCGCTGAAATCCGCTAAGTTTAGTAAGTAATTAACACTAGCTGCATTGGTTAATAAATCTCGATAGTTTAACACCGTAATTTGAGTGTTGTTAATACCACTAAAAACCATTCCTCTTAAAACACCTTTTTTTTCTGCATCTGAACCAGGAATCACATAATATACAACACCATAAACATTATTTGAATTTGTTTGGTTAGTGTATAAATTAAATTCCATTCCGTTACTTAATCGAATACCTTGAAATGCATTTTCTAAAGCTACATAGTCATCAACTATCCAAGAAAAACGGTCTACTGTTCCTGGTTGAAAACGAACAGATTCAAAAATATCTTCTGGTGTTGCAAAGCTAGCGCTAAAGTTATTTATTTCAGATTGATTAGAGAAACGTCTGTCTCCTAAATTTGGAACATCACTTTGCCAATAGTAATAAGCGTTCATGCCTTTCCAAACAAAATCATTTATTTCTATGTCTGCAGGAATTGAACTAATTTTATTAGAACAATTTAAACAGGAAAATATAATAAGTAGGCTCGCACAAATTTTTATAATTTCTTTCATATTAGAGAACATTTTAATTTAAAACTAACGCAATATAAAAAGAATTTGTATTAATTTTAGGCACTTGTGTAACAAATTAAATTGTTGCTCGTCGTAATGTTGTAAATCTATTAATTTTAGAATAGAAATTAAAGAAATACAAACTAAGAAACGCTAATGAAACAATCAGACTTTTTAAAAGTTGTTCTACCATTTAAAGATAAGGTGTTTAGATTGGCAAAAAGATTGTTAGTTTCTACAGAAGAGGCCGAAGACGCTACCCAAGAACTACTTTTTAAATTATGGAAAAGTAAAGAAAAAATAGCGAGTTATAAGAATGTTGAAGCTTTTGCAATGACAATGACTAAGAATTACTGTTATGACAGGTTAAAGTCTAAGCAAGCAAATAATTTAACATTAGTACATAGTAATTATAAAGAAAATGAAACTTCTTTAGATAAAAAACTTGAATATCAAGACAGTGTAAACCAAGTACATTTATTGATAGAAAAGTTGCCAGAACATCAAAAAATTATTATTCAATTAAGAGATATTGAACAATATGATTTTGAAGAGATCTGCATAATGGTAGATATGAATCCAACAGCAGTAAGGGTGGCGTTATCTAGAGCAAGAAAAAAAATAAGAGAACAATTAACTAAAAAACACAACTATGGAGTTAGCTAACATAGAAAAATTAGTAGAAAAATATTTAGATGGAACTACAACTTTGCAAGAAGAAGTAATCTTAAAAAATTATTTTATAGGAGGTAATGTGGCAATACATTTGCAAGAATATACATATCTATTTAATTATTTTGCTATTGCAAAAGAAGAACAGTTTAAAAAAACCATAAACTTAACCCCTAAGAAAACTAAAAAGAGAAACTTAACTTGGTTCTCCGCAGCTGCATCTGTAGCTTTATTAGTTAGTATATTTTTTGGTAAACAACAATACGATAAAAATGAGCAAAGAAAGGAAGCTCAAAGAATATATGTGCAAGTAAGTAAAGGTTTAGCTTTATTATCTTCAAACTTAAAAAAAGGAGAACAAGCTGTAGCTGTTTTATACACGTATGAAAACACCATAAATAAAATATTAAAATAAACCAAGTAAAAAACTAGTAAACCCAAGTAAATATAAAGATTATGAAAAAAATAATTCTATTAATTGCATTAACGGTTACTTCAATGGTAACAAGTGCACAATCTTTCTTCGACGCTTTAGAGGAGATGGATGGCGTAGATATGGTGGTTGTTAACAAGGATATGTTTGAGCTTTTATCAAAATTTAATCCAGATAAAATGAAAGACAATGAGGCAATGCAAATCTTTGCCATGATTAATGATTTGAAGAGCTTCAAAATGTTTTCTACAGATGATAGTTTCATTGCCGATAAAATGGAAGTGATGACAAATGCAGCTATTAAAAAAAATAATTTAACAGAGCTAATGCGCATTAAAGAAGATGACTCTAGAATAAAAATCTATGTAAAATCTACAAAAAACAAAGAATACGTAAGTGAAGTTTTAATGTTTATTAAAGGGATTGATAAGCAGACAAAAGGAATCTCTGAATCTATGATTATTTCTCTAATAGGAAGTATAGATATTAATAAAATGTCTGATTTAGCAGATACGTTCACACAAAATTAATCCATAAATACAAGGTAAAGTTGGATCTACTAAACACTGCTTTTCTTGAAAAATAATACCAATGAAAACAACAACATTAACAGTATTGTCTTCTATAATTTTATTAGTACTATTTGCATGTTCTTGTAAAAATGAAAAATCTTTGCAAAGTTATTTGGTAGATACCAGTGGTAAAGAAGGCTTTTATACCGGAGATTTACCAGTAAGTTCAATACTTTCTGCAAACTCTGATGTATCCGAAGATATAAGGAAAACGATAAAAAGTGTAAAAAAAATAAATATTGTATTCTTACCTAAAACATCCGATAATTCCTTGGCTTATGAGATAGAAAAAGAAAAGCTCAACGCTATTTTTAAAGGAAATGAAGTATACAAGAGCTTAATGTCTATGAAAGTAAAAGGAATGAATGTAAACATGTATTATTCCGGAGACACAGAAAATATAGATGAAGTAATTGCTTTTGGTTATGGCGAAAATACTGGAGTAGGTGTTGCTAGATTGTTAGGTGAAAAGATGAATCCCGTAAAAATTATTGAAGCTTTAAGTAGCACGGATTTTAAGGAAGATAACCCTGCATTAAAACAATTTTCAAAAATATTTATCAAGTAATAGTAACCGTTTCAACTTTTATGAAGTCCCAATTTCTTTTAAAATTGGGACTTTATCAGTCTTTTTAAGTATATTTTTTGATTTTAACTGCTCATTAACAAGTTGTATCCTCAGAATTAGTACTTTTGAATAACTAGAAGAAAATAGTATTTATGAAACTTAAAATTTGGTTTTTATTTATTTTTATAACATTTACAGCTATAGGTTTTGCTCAGAATAATTTAATATATAAAGCAGAGAAAGAAAAAACACATACTTTAATTCATACCAAGTTAAAAGTTGATTTTAATTTTGAAGAAAAGCAATTAAATGGAGAAGCTTGGGTTACGGCAAAACCTCATTTTTATGCGTCAAATACCTTTATTTTAGATGCAAAATCCATGTTAATTCATGAAATTTCTTTAAAAGGAACAGCACTACTATATGACTATGACGATTATAAAATAACTGTTAAGTTACCAAGGAAATATACCAAAGAAGAAAAATTTACTATTTATATTAAGTACACCGCAAGACCTGAAAAAGTTAAAGAACAAGGCAGTAATGCAATTACATCTGCAAAAGGATTGTATTTTATCAATGCAGATGGTGCAGACAAAAATAAACCTACACAAATTTGGACACAAGGTGAAACCGAAGGCAGTAGCTGCTGGTTTCCTACCATAGATGCACCCAATCAAAAGACAACACAAGAAATCTACATTACCGTTCCTAATAAATACGTAACACTTTCTAATGGCGAGTTAGTTAGTCAGACTAAAGAAAAAGAAAACAGAACAGATTATTGGAAAATGGATCAAAAACATGCACCATATTTAGTTTTTCTTGGTGTTGGAGCGTTCGAGGTCATAAAAGACAGCTATAAGGATATTGCAGTAGATTATTATGTAGAAAAAGAATATGCGCAGTATGCCAAGGGTATCTTTGGCAATACTCCAGAGATGATAGAATTTTTCTCAAACAAATTAGGAGTAGAATTTCCTTGGAATAAATATAGTCAGATAGTAGTGAGAGATTACGTTTCTGGCGCTATGGAAAACACAACAGCAGTGGTTCATGGCGAACAAGCATACCAAACTAACGGTCAGTTAATAGACACTAATACCCATGAAAACACAATAGCACACGAGCTTTTTCATCATTGGTTTGGAAATTTAGTTACTTCAGAAAGCTGGTCTAACTTAACTTTAAACGAGTCTTTTGCAAATTACAGTGAATATTTATGGCAAGAATATAAATACGGAAAAGAAGCGGCAGAAATGCACATGCACGAAAACGTCAAACTTTATTTAGAAGGACAGGAAGCAGATAAAAAACTGGTCCGTTTTGAGTATTTAGATAAAGAAGATATGTTCGATTTAGTAAGCTATAATAAAGGAGGCGCTATTTTACATATGTTGCGGAATTATGTAGGAGATGAAGCTTTTTTCGAAAGCCTTAAAACCTATTTAAATGAGTATAAATACAAGGCAGCGGAGGCGCATCAATTGCGTTTAGTTTTTGAGAAAGTAACAGGTAAAGATTTAAATTGGTTTTTTAATCAGTGGTATTTTGGAGCAAATCACCCCAAAATTGATGTTTCTTATGATTACAATAAATTAAGAAAAACAGTAACCGTAAACATTCAACAATTACAAGCACAAAATTTTCAATTCCCTTTAACCTTAGATATTTTTGAGGGAAATGAAATTAGAAGAGAAACCATTTTTATAGAAAATAACGATGCTTCTTTTACCTTCGATTTTAAAATACAACCTACTTTAATTCAAGTAAATTCAGATGGTGTATTGTTATGTGAGTTAAATGAAAACAAGGTATTAAGCGAGTATGTTTTTCAATTAAAAAATGCGCAATATTATACACATAAAAAGGAAGCATTATTAGAAATTATAAAAAAACAAGATGATAAGAAGGCCTTTAATGCAGTTGTAAATGCTTTGGATGATTCTTCATATAAAATAAGAGTTTTAGCACTCGAAAATATCGATTTAATTAATAAATTCTCAAAGAAAGATGCCATTAATAAAATTATGCAAATAGCAAAATTTGATAATAAAACATTGGTACAAGCTGCCGCAATTGAGACCTTAGGAAAATTAATAGATCCAGAGCTAAAACAAATATTTATTAAGGGCTTAAATAGTAAGTCCTACGCTGTAGTAGGAAAGTCTTTAGTTGCAATGTATTATGTGGACAAAGGTATGGCTATAAAAAAATCTAAAGCACTCCCAGATGAGGTGCGAGAAATATTAACAACCCCATTAACTAAGATTTTTATTGAATCTGATGATGAGACAGAATTGCCTTTTATTGCAAAAAGTGTAGTTTCTGGAATGTATTTATCGGGCGCAGGAGCAACAAAAATATTGTATGAAAAAGCTTTTTCAAGGATTTCTAAAAGTAATAATATGCAAGCAATTCAGAACTTAGTAGAAGATATGGTTGTAAAAGGGAATCAGTATAAAAAGTTTAGTTTCGATAAAGTGGCTATTAACTTAATGAGAACCATTATTAAGGCCCAAGAAAAAAGCACAAATTCTAATAGAGAAAGAAATGTTGCTATCGTTAAAGAGGCAATGATGGGGTTGCTGTAAGTTTATTTTATTAGAAACTATCGCAAGCGATGCTTTTATTTGTGCTAGAAAGAAATCAATACTACTTTTCAAATTAGGGTCATCAAGTTTAATGAAGCTAAATTGCTTCAATTATAACCGAGATTAAAGAAAACACTAGTTTTAAGAAGTCCTTTTTTCTTGTAAATCCTAAACTTCAAGACGATCTATAAAAAGCAAGTACAATTTTAAGTACTATTCGTTAATCAGATAGTATCTTTGCACTTTATTTATTTTTATGTCTATAAATACACTTTTAATAACACCACCTTTTACACAGTTAAATACAGCATATCCTGCAACCGCATACATTAAAGGTTTTTTAGATTCTAAAGATGTAAAAGCAACGCAAATGGATTTAAGTATAGCGCTGTTTTCGGCAGTGTTTACTAAAGAATTTATAGATGCTATTTTTAAGCAAGCAGACATGCTTGGTAATAAAGATTTGCCTTTAGTTTATAATCAAAAAGAAGAATATATAAATAAGGTAGATTCTGTAATGAATTATTTGAGAGTGCAAGAAGTTACAGCAGCGTATCAAATTGTGCATAAAGATTATTTACCACATGGCCATAGGCGCATAAAATTAGATAAAGACTTAACAACCGAATTTGGAAAGTTAGGTATTTTAGACAAGGCAAAACATATTGCCACACTTTTTGTAGAAGAGCTAGGAGATTTTATAAACGCCAATGTAGATGAGTTTTTCTCTTTTACTCGCTATGCAGAGCAATTGGCAAGAGCCGCATCTAGTTTTGACACTATTGATAAGTATCTTCAATATGAGACTACGTTAATAGAAGATGAAATGTTGTATTTGTTAGAGGAACAATTGCAAAAAGATACGTATGATTTAATATGTTTCACTGTCCCTTTTCCAGGGAATTTATTTTCTGCTTTGAGATGTGCTCAATTTATAAAAGAAAAGTACCCAAAATTAAAGATAGCAATGGGCGGTGGTTATTGCAACACTGAACTAAGACGTTTGTCAGATCCTAGAATTTTCAATTTTATAGATTTCATAACTTTAGATGATGGTGAAGGTCCGTTATTAAAAATAACAGATTTTTTAGATGGAAAATTAGGAGAGGAGGCTTTAGAAAGAACTTATATCTGCAGAGATAATACCGTGGTGTATGCTAATAAAATACCGAACACCATATTTCATCACAGAAATTTACCAGCTCCTAGCTATATAGGATTGCCAACAGATAAATATTTATCTTTTTTAGATGTTATGAACCCTATGCACAGAATGTGGTCTGATGGAAAATGGAATAAATTAACTATTTCTCACGGTTGCTATTGGAAACAATGTTCTTTTTGTGACGTTACCCTAGATTACATAGGAAATTACCAAAATACAACAGCAGACGATTTGGTAAATAAAATTGAAAAGATAATATCAGAAACGGATATTACTGGTTTTCACTTTGTGGATGAAGCCGCTCCACCAAAAATGCTTAGAGCTTTGGCGAATACCTTAATTGAAAGGAAGGTTTATATTACTTGGTGGACGAATATTCGTTTTGAAAAAACATTTACTCCAGAACTTTGTGCTTTATTATCTAAATCTGGCTGTATTGCAGTAACTGGAGGTTTAGAAGTTGCTTCTGATAGATTATTGGAAAAGATGAAAAAGGGAGTAGACATTGCGCAAGTAGCAAGAGTAACCAAAGCTTTTTCTAATGAAAATATTATGGTGCATGCATATTTGATGTTCGGTTTTCCTACGGAAACAGCGCAAGAAACCATCGATTCTTTGGAAGTTGTACGTCAGTTGTTTCAAAGTAATTGTATTCAATCTGCTTTTTGGCATCAATTTGCTTGCACAAGCCATAGTCCGGTGGGTAAAAATCCAGATGAATTTGAAATTAATATTACAGGTCCAAAGTTTGAAGGTTTTGCCGAAAATGATCTATATCATGAAGATCCAACAGGAGCAGAGCACCACTTGTATAGCGAAGGCCTAAATGCTGCTTTAAATAATTACTTAAATTATAAAGGGTTTGAAATTCCTTTAGAACAGTATTTTAATTTTAAAGTGCCCTATACAACACAGGTAAATAATTTAGTAGAAGGATTCTTAAAAGAAAAAACACTTCAAAAAGCTTAAAGTAAAAAAATATCAAGTTAAAAAAGCTTGCTTTGTTCTGAAGTCCTCTTTTTATTCTTACTTCTGATATTCATCAAAAGTGCCATCTGCATAAAAAACAACAATGCGTTGTATTTTTTTTATATGTGAACTATTTTCTAAATCGAATATAGAAGGAGTAGGGGCTATGCTATTTTCCGCTGAAACTTCAGTAATAGGAAAAACTCCAATTCCATTCAATAACCATTTAATATCAACATCTTTAAATTCTGCAGTCACTTTTAGAACAAAATCTAAGCTTGGTTTGTTTCTTCCAGAAAGTATATGAGAGATACTAGAACGCTGAACACCTACCTTATCTGCGAACATAGATGCCGAAATTTGATAGTGTTCCATCATTTTTTTTAATCTGTCTGTAAAATCTTTGCTGTTTATCATTGTAACATCTTAAGGTTTTACAAATGTAAAACTTATCATTTTAATCAAGCTATTAAATCTTAATTTAATTTATCCCCCCTAAAATAAAGTTAAAGTATAGCTTTATTAATTGTTGTTAAAATATACAATTACAGCGTTTTAATTGATTAATATAGTATTTACTTATGCGATAACATCTATTTATTTAGCAAAGATTATAAAAATTTAATTTATGTTTACAACTGTAATGTAATCCTTTCTTTTCTTTGTTTACAAATGTAATATCAGTCTTATTTACATTTGTAACATTTTAGTTTGATTACAAATGTGATTCTATTATTTTTACAGCAGATTACACAGCAACCAATTATGAATTTATTAGCAATTGATTTTTTAGAGACTATTTACAATAAAGAAAAAGAAACTTCTCTTTTAGGAAAATGGATTCGTTTTAAAGACATTAAAGATTTATTTAAAAAATATGAGGCTGCTTTTCAAATATCTGAGTTAGGAACTTCAGAAAAAGGAACGCCTATATATACCTTAAAAATTGGTTCTGGAAAAAAGAAACTACTATTATGGTCTCAAATGCACGGAAACGAGAGTACTGGGACAAAAGCACTGTTTGATCTCTTTAATTGTTTGCTGCTTTCTAAGCAATCTGAAATAAATATAATTTTAGAGTCTTGTACACTTCTTTTTGTGCCCATGTTAAACCCTGATGGTGCAGAAGTTTATACAAGGGTTAATGGTAACAATATCGATCTAAATAGAGATGCAATAGATAGAAAAGCAAAAGAAAGTAAACTTTTACGCGCTTTATTAGAAGAGTTCAATCCGCAGTTTTGCTTTAACCTGCATGATCAAAGAACTATTTTTAATGTAGAAAATACAAAAAACCCTGCTACCATATCATTCTTAGCACCCTCAGAAGAAGAAACAAGAGCTTTAACAAAAGGGAGAAAAGAAACCATGAATGTTATTGTTGCCATGAATACCATGTTGCAAGAAGTAATACCAAATCATATTGGTAGGTATACTGATGCTTTTTATCCAACGGCAACAGGAGATAATTTTCAAAAATTAGGTTTTAATACTATATTAATAGAGTCGGGGCATTATCCAGATGATTACATTAGAGAAGTTTCTAGAAAATTTACTTTTTATGCTATTCTTCAAGGATTATATTACATAGCCAAAACAGATAATTTTTCTTCATACAAAGCGTATTTTAAAATACCGAATAACGACAAAGTTTTTTATGACGTAATTCATAGATATTCAAACTCTAAAAATGATATTGGCTATCAATTTAGAGATGAAATTATTGAAAACAAATTAGTTTCAAAATTAGTAAAAATTGAAGAAACTTCGCTAAAAGGTAAATTTGGACATCGCGAAATCGTTTTCGAACACTAATTTTTTTGAATTTAATTCATTTTTATCTATACTTTGTTAAATTAAAATCATAGATTTGCATAAATAATTGAATATTATACAAATTATGAAAAAATTTATTTTAGACGAAATCGACCATCAAATTTTAGACATTTTAATCGAGAATGCAAGAACTCCATTTACGGATATTGCAAAGCAACTTTTAGTGTCTGCGGGTACAATTCATGTTCGTGTAAAAAAAATGGAAGATGAAGGTATTATTCAAGGGTCTACACTTTCTTTAAACTATGAAAAGATGGGCTATTCTTTTATAGCACATGTAGGGGTTTATTTAGAAAAAACATCTATGACCCAGAGTGTTATAGAAAATTTAAGAAAAATACCTAATGTTACTGTAGCTTATGTAACTGCTGGAAAATATAATATTTTTTGTAAAGTTAGAGCAAAAGGTACAAACGATGCGAAAGATATTATTTATGAAATAGATGATATTCCTGGGGTAAATAGAACAGAAACGATGATTGCTTTAGAAGAAAGTATCAATGATAAAAAGAGAATGATGCATGCAATTTTCAAAGAATTGTAGTGTAAAAAAGATAGAATAAACATAAAAAAAACCTTATCTGAAAATGATAAGGTTTTTTTTATGTTTTGTGTATATGATACCTGTACTCCATTTAATTCCGAATTATTTAACCTATGGATTCTGCATTGTATTAATCATAATTTATATCCAAAACCTATTTTTAATACTGTGATACTATTTCTTTAAATGAGTATAATAAGCGGAATTTATTGAAGATATAATTTGGTTTTATTTTCGTAAATAATTTTAAAAATATAAAACACTTTTAAATACTTAATAATTTCAAAAAAATAATTAAAATCAGGTATTAATTATTAAATATTCTTATTTTTAAGGAACTATTAGTAATTTATGAAAAATAAACAAATCATTTTAAAAAATAGACCAAAAGGCTTTCCAGATGAAAATACTTGGGCTCTAGAAACAGCAACGATTCCGGAACTAGAAGAAGGACAAATATTAATTGAGCATCATTATGTTTCTTTAGACCCTGCAATGCGTGGTTGGATGAATGATACCAAATCGTATATCCCTCCAATTGAATTAGAGCATGTAATGCGCGCTGGAGCAATAGGAAAAGTTATTAAAAACAATAACAATCCTAAGTTTGAAATTGGAGACTGTGTTACTAGTTGGGGTGGTGTACAACAATATTCATTATCTAATGGAGATGCGTGGTATAAAGTTGATGATACATTAGCACCAATGCCTATGTATTTAGGAACTTTAGGTATGCCGGGAATGACGGCTTATTTCGGAATCTTAGAAGTTGGAAAGATAAAAGAAGGGGATATTGTTTTAGTTTCTGGCGCAGCTGGGGCTGTTGGTTCTATTGTTGGACAAATAGCCAAGTTAAAAGGTTGCACTGTTATTGGTATTGCAGGTGGACAAGAGAAATGTGACTACCTTAAAAACGAATTGGGTTTTGATGAAGCAATTGATTATAAGAACGAAAATATTTATTCTGCCTTAAAAAAGAAATGCCCTAAAGGAGTTGATGTATTTTTTGACAACGTTGGAGGTGTAATTTTAGATGCTGCTTTAAGTAAGTTAAGAATGCATGCAAAAGTTGTTATTTGCGGTGCTATTTCTCAATACAATAACAAACATAAAATAAACGGTCCCAGTAATTATTTATCTTTATTAGTAACACGTTCTTCAATGCAAGGAATGGTTGTTATGGATTATACAAAAGAATTTGGAACGGCTGCAAAACAAATGGGAATTTGGATGAAAGAAGGAAAACTAAAATCTAGAGAAGATGTGTATGAAGGAATAGAAAACTTTCATGAAACGTATAACAGACTTTTCTCTGGTAAAAAGAACGGAAAACTAGTTTTAAAAGTTAAGGCATAATAATGGAGCAGGAACATTTTTTTCAATGTCCACATTGTTGGGAAGAAATTTCTATGATTTTAGATAGTAGTATAAGAGCGCAGACCTATATAGAAGATTGTGAAGTTTGCTGCAATCCTATTGAAATATCATCGAATTTTGAAGATGCTGAATTAATTGGGTTTCGTTCGACTTCTATTGATCAATAGAAGTTTACTTTATTTAATTGTGCATCTTTCTTTGGCAGGTTAGCTATGTGGATTCGTCCAGGTAAACTCCTCAAATAAGGAAATCCAATTTTTCGGAAACTTTGCTTTTAGAATTAAAACTTCCTCAGAAAACGGATGTTTAAACTTTAATTGACCAGCATGTAAAAACATGTTTTTCCAGCCAAAATTTTCATCAAACATTACATCATGATTTTTGTCCCCGTATTTGATATCTCCAATTAAGGGGTGACTAATTTTACTAGTATGCACTCTTAATTGGTGCATTCTCCCAGTTTTAGGTTTCAATTCCACCAAGCTGTAACGAGAACAATCATAGGGTTTTACAGGGATCTCTAAAACAATCTGTTCCAATGTTTTTAGGTAGGTTAAAGCATCTTTATGTATACTTGCATCACGCCCTTTTACGGGAGAATCTATGATTTTAGTTTCTGGTGAAAAACCTCTTACAACTCCATAATACGTCTTTTCTATTTCGTTGTTTGTAAATAATTCTTGAAATTTAGAAACATTTATTGTCTCTTTTGCCAACAAAATAATGCCCGAAGTTTTTCTATCTAATCGATGAATAGGATATACTTTTATTCCTTTTTCTACTTGTATCAATTGTAGCAGCGACGTTTCATCTGCAACATTTCTAGAGTGATGTGCATGATGCACTAACATATTATTTGGTTTGTTTACACAAATAATAAATTGATCTTCAAAAATTATATCTAAACTCATTATACAATCTTATAAAATATTCTTTAGGATACTTTTTTCTTGTTAGAAAAATTTAAATATTGAATTAGTAATAAAGCAATTACACCACAAACAAAAAAACCAATAAATAGAGGTAAAGCGGTGGTATTTATAAAACTACCTATCAATGTTGCTATTGGTACGGCCATAATTGTAGATACAAAACCATTAATTGCAGCACCAATTCCTGCAATATGTCCTATTGGTTCCATCGCTAAAGCTCTAGTATTTCCAAATAAAAAGGCTATTGCAAAAAATTGTAACCCAAAAAATGTGACTAAAACATAAATACTTGGGTTGGTTTCACCCGAATAAAGAAATATATAAACAAAAGGAATTAATGTAAAAATGATAGTAAAAATACTTACTAATTTAAACATGCCTAATCTTACCACAAAGGTCCCATTTAAAAAAGTAGCAATACCAATAAACAGAGCTATTCCTGCAAAAATAAAAGGAAACTCATCTTTTAAATTATATTGTTGTTCAAATATTAATTGGCTCGCACTTAAATAAACCAGAAAAGAACCAGTAATACATCCAGAAAAGAAAGTAAAAACTACTGCATTTTTATGTTTTATAAATTCCTTTAAACCTGCAACAAGAAGCGATAATTTAAAATCTCTTTTGTTTTCTTTTTTTAGTGTTTCAGGTTGCCTTTTCCAGAGCCAAAGCATTACTGCCAAACCAAATAATAACTGACTGTAGAATATAGATTGCCATCCATATAAATCTAACATTATCTTACCTAATGCTGGAGCAACAACTGGAACTAATATAAATATAGCAACAACAAAAGACATCACTTTCGCCATGTAATTACCACTAAAACGGTCTCTAATCATTGCAATACTAATAGTTCTTGGTGCAGAAAGCCCTATTCCCTGTGCGATTCTTCCAGCAATCATCATTTCTAAACTAGTAGAAAAGACACATATTAAACTTGCAAAAGCAAAAACAATAAAACCTATATAAATAATTGGTTTTCTCCCATAACTATCAGATAATGGTCCAGAAATTAGTTGCCCAAATCCTAATCCTAGAAAAATCATAGTAATTAATAACTGATTATTTGTAGCATCAGTAATACCTATAGTAGCGCCAATATTGGTCATAGCTGGGAGCAAGGCATCTATTGCTAGAGACACTAGGGACATTAGAGCCGCCATAATAACAATAAATTCGAACTCAGATTTTTGCCTAATTTTCATCGGACAAAAGTAGTTCTTTAGGTATAAAATCTATTATACATTCTTGATAAAAAATATTATTTTAAAGAAATTTCCGATGTTAATAATAGTTAAAACCTTTATATTATTTAATATACTTTTATTAAGCTAAATTTTTATAAATTTAATAATTTACAAGTTATATTTTTATTTTATCTCTAATATTTTAAGATAACAATTGCTGTATCTTTATTTTTTTAATAATTATAGATTTAAATCATGAGTGCACTAACAACAATAACAGCAGAACAACCCCAATTAATAAACGCAATAGATACCATCTGGGTAGCTATTTGCGGGGCAATTATTTTTTTTATGGAAGGTGGATTTGCATTATTAGAAGCTGGTTTTGTAAGATCTAAAAATGCTATGAGTATCATTGCAAAGGTTATAATTGACGTTACTTTTGGAGGAATTGCTTTTTATTTAATTGGTTTTGGAATTGCTTACGGAAATTCTAATGGTTGGTTTGCTTTTGATACAGGCATTACTGCTAAAGATTTAGGCTTAGGTTTGACCGTCTCTAACAAGCTATTTTGGTTTATACAATTGGGTTTTGCAATTGCAGCTATTTCTATTGTATCTGGCGCGGTAGCAGAGCGAATGAAAATCTGGAGTTATGCAGTTTTTGTTTTTGTTTTCTGTGCAGTAATGTATCCTTTAGTTGCAAATTGGGTTTGGAACCCTAATGGATGGTTGGCTATAAGAGGGTTTAACGATTTTGCTGGTTCTGCGGCGGTGCATGCAATGGGTGGTTTCTCTGCGTTAGCAGCAGCTATTGTTTTAGGGCCAAGAATAGGGAAATATCGAAAAAATGGAGAAGTAAATGCAATTCCTGGTCATAATTTGCCATTAGCAGCAATAGGCGCTTTTATCTTGTGGTTTGGTTGGTTTGGGTTTAATCCTGGTTCGACCTTGGGAGCAGTTGGTAACTGGAAATTAATAGGCACTGTGGCTACAAACACGTTTTTAGCGTCTGCAGCAGGTGGAATTTCAACAATGTTTTACACCTATTTTAGATATGGACAAATAGATATTACCATGACAATTAACGGGGTTTTAGCTGGTTTAGTTGCCATTACCGCTGGTTGCAATGTAGTCGGTCCAAATGCTGCTATAATTATTGGTTTAATTGCGGGTGTACTTGTAGATGTTGCTGTTTTGTATATTGATAAATTAAAAATTGACGATCCTGTTGGTGCAATTGCTGTGCATGGCGTTAATGGTTTATTTGGTGCTTTAGCTGTTGGATTATTTGCTACAGAAGGTGGTTTATTTTTTGGTGGAGGTCCAGCAATGTTGGCCACGCAAGCATTAGGAGTTTTCGTTATTGGTGCTTTTGGTTTTATTTTAACTTTTATATTGATGAAAATTATGCAGAAAACTATAGGTATTAGAATCTCTGAGGTAGAGGAATCTGCAGGTATAGATGCTGTTTCTTTTGGAGTAGAAGCATATTCTACTTTTGAATAATTATAATTAATAAAATTTAAAAATATGAAAAAAATAGAAGCAATTATAAGGCCCTCAAAACTAAAGGATGTGCAAACGGGTTTAAAAGCAGCAGGTATACCATGTAATACAGTTATTCCTGTTAAAGGAAGTGGTTTACAAAAAACATATACGGAGCGCTATCGGGGCACAGAACAATCTATGATTTTACAAACAAGAATCATGATTATTTGTGTGGTTAGTGATGATAATCTTGAAACGGCCATTGATGTTATTTTAGAAAATGCATCAGAAAATTTAGTAGGTGACGGTAAGATATTTATTTATGCTGTAGAAGATGCAATTAGAATTAGAACCAAAACTAGGGGAATAGAAGCTATTAAGTAAGCAGATGAGGTGTAATAGGATTTCTATGTATACTTTTAAAAAACCTATTTAACATAATATAAATTATAATACAAATGTTATCATTGGTACTTTACGACAGAAGTCCATTTGATAGCTATAATTCTATATTATGTAAAATATCCCAGAAGAATTCGTTTTCATAAGAATAATTGGAACTTAGGTCATTAAACTACAATGTAAATAGCCACCTCTATTGGACTTTCATTCCCTGATATGAACATAGTCTTGTCTGCTTGACTTGAGTACATGGAAACGTTCATTAAGTTTTTGTCATTAACTCCAAGAATCAAATCTGGTTTGGATTTTAGTTATACATCAATATTTCTCACTACATCATGGAACGTGTTTTAAGAATGTTTATAACTCCAAATGTTTAGCATTCACGGGCTCCATATTATAAAACTACAATTTTGGTTTATCAGAGATAAATTATAATTTTGTATTTTTACTTTTTTACAATTATATAAGCAATAAAATTATTATAATAATGGATACTATTCGGAAAAAACACGTAAATAACGAATTAGATAAAACTGACGAACAAATAATTAGACTCTTACAAAAAAATGCGAGATTATCTAATAAACAAATTGCTGCAGAAGTTGGAATTGCAGAGTCTACCTGTTCTGAAAGGATGCGTAAATTACAGCGAAAAAAAATATTCTTCGGCTTTCATGCTATTGTTGATTCTTCTAAACTTGGCACGAATATAGAAGCAATGGTTGCCATAAAATTAACCAAAAACACAAAAGATCAAGTTGATCATTTTAAAAATGCAATGTCTTTGTTACCTGAAGTTGTGAATATTTACCATTTAGCGGGTCAAATAGATTTTCTACTTTACATCGCAGTAAGAGATAAAAATCATTTAAGAGATTTTGTAATGGATCATGTTACAAAAGATTATGTGAAAAGTTTAGAAACTTCTCTGATTTATGATTTTTCACAAAACCCATTATTTCCTATTTATTTAGATAATAAATAGAGGAGAAATTCTAATTAAAATGATGATTAGATCTTCTCCTCTATACTTGTTAATTGAAAATATAAATTTTATTTATATTTTTAATTTGAAACAAACAACCTTGGTTTCAGACATCGCTTCAATAGCAGACTTTACTCCTTCTCTGCCTATTCCGCTACTTTTAACGCCACCAAAAGGCATTGCATCTATTCTATAATCTGTAGAATCGTTAATCATTACACCAGCACACTCTAGTTCATTAATTGCTTTATGTGCATTATTAATATCATTCGTAAAAATTGCAGTGTGCAGACCAAAAGGAGATTTATTAGAACATGCTATAGCCTCTTCTAAATTTTTTATTTTTGAAATCGTTACTACAGGTCCAAAAACTTCTTCGCAATTAGCAGTATTATTATTACAGTCAGCCTCTAAAATGGTTGGCATATAACAATTTTTAATTGTTTTTCCTCCACTAATTAGTTTTGCTCCATGCGCTATACTTTCGGCAACAAACAGCCCTATCTGATGTATTGATTCTTTGCTAATAATTGGTCCAATATCGGTATCTTCGGATAAAGGCGAACCAACTTTTAAAGTAGCCGTTAATTGAGAAAAATTATGTAAAAATGAATCGTATACAGTCTCTTCTACAAAAATTCTTTTCACACCAACACAGTTTTGGCCACTTGCAAAAAAGGCTCCTGAAACACAAGATGTAACAGCGTCTTCTAGATCAGCATCAGACAAAACGATTACAGGTGAATTTGAACCCAATTCCATCACTATTTTCTTTAGACCAGCTTTTCTCTGAATAACCTTTGCTGCTTCTACGCCACCTGTAAAACTTATCAACCTTATTCTATCATCGCTAACGAGCGCGTCACCAAAATGTTCTGGAGAACCTGTAATTATACTTAACATTTCTTTGGGTAAACCTGCTTCATGAAGAATTTCTCCAAACTTAATAGCAACTAAAGGTGTATAATCACTAGGTTTTAGTATTACTGGATTACCTGCTGCAATTGCTGGGCCTAGTTTATGGCAAATTAAGTTTAAAGGATCATTAAAAGGTGTAATCGCAACAACAATTCCAATAGGTACTTTTACTTCGTACCCAACTCTGTCTTCTGAACCTGGAACCGCGTTAAAGGGAATGGTGGCCCCACTAATTCTTCCTGCTTCTTCTGCAGAAAGTTGCATGGTATTTAAAGCCCTAGTAACTTCTTTTCTTGCCTGAACTATTGTCTTTATTCCTTCTGTTGCAATGAGATTTGATAATACATCAAATTCTCGTTCCATTAGGGTTACTGCTTTTTTAAGAATTGATATTCTTTCTGAAGCGGGCATTTTTTTACCGATTGCCTCTCCTCTTTTTGCTAGATCAAGGGCATTTTTTACATCTTGTTGCGTTGATTGCGGAACAGTTCCGATTTTATCTCCTGTATAACTATTATAAACAGTTACGGCACTTGTGTTTTTTTTATCTTTTACCATGTTTTAATTTTTAACCGTTAACTATTGATATAATATCATTGTACAAAGCAAAACCAGTTTCAATTTTACCTGCTCCTGCTCCAACAATTGTAGTGTCTCCTAAAATACTAGAAGTTATTTTTAAAGCATTAGTGGCATCTGAAATACCATATAATGAATCATTCATTGGTATTAATTGAGGGCAGACTGAACCATGAACAATACCTTTATCATCCTTCCAAACGCTTCCAATTAGTTTCCATCTCTTATTATTTGATGACGCCTCTTTTACATCCGAAAGTGTAATTTTAGAGATTCCCTTTATTTCAATATTTTCTTGAATTAGTTGCGCATCAAAAACAACATTTGCCAAAATCATTACCTTAGCTAAAGTATCTAATCCTTCAACATCACTTGTAGGGTCCGCTTCTGCATATCCAAGCTTTTGTGCCTGTGAAAGTGCATCATTATAAGACATTCCTAATTCCATTTTAGATAAAATATAATTAGATGTTCCATTCATAATACCGCTTACAGCAGTTATATCTGAACCTAAAAGACCAGTATTCAAAACATTTATAATAGGTGTGCCACTCATTACAGTGCCTTCAATTGCTAAAGTTTTTTTCTTTAATTTAGCTAAATTAAAAATCTCTTTATACGCTACAGCAAAAGGACCTTTATTCGTGGTAACAACATGTTTACCTGAATTTAGTGCAGTTTCTATAATGGATATTGCTGGTTGCCCTGTTTTAATATCAGTGAAACTAGCCTCTATTACTATATCTGCATTAATTTCTTGTATTGCTTTAGGAATGTCAAGTATATTTTCTGTTAACAAACTATAATCACCATTATTAGCATTTGCAAGTATATGCTGCATATTTATACCCTTAGCATCGAGCTTACTACCTTTCATTGTATCCAAAATCCCTACTGTTTGTACTTCAAGGTTTTTAGCCAGCGGTAATACCGAATTATTTCTTAAAATAATTTCAGCTAATCCTTGTGATACAATTCCAAATCCTACATATACTATTTTTACCATTTTTAATTATTTATGTTCATTTTTATATGACAAAATTATATATATATTCATATATGTTTAGTATTACAGTAAACTATACTGTTATTTACTATTTTAAATGAATTATATTCGTTTGCTAAGACAAAACTTATTTAAAACAAAATTTAAATCGTTCGTAAAATATTTTACTAAGCAGATAAAATTTAAATAAAGGATTTTAAGATTTAACTTTAATGTGTTTTTTAATATAATCTCATATTAAAATTGAATACTATAGCAAGAATCTATTTAGTTTAATTTTGCCATTCCACACTCATTGTGCCGCCCTCCTGCGTCAACGAATAAAAAGTATTTACTCATCCACTCTATTTTAATAAATAGGTGTTCGTGAACCTAAAACGTAGCTTGGCTTTTGCCCAAACTTATTCTTGGGTTTCATTAACATTGTAGAAGAAACTTTTGAGAATAATTTTTTTTAAGAAACTGTAGATAAACTTTAGCTTTTAAGCAAAGCTGAAGTTACATAACGCAGAAATTTATAATACATTTTTAATTAAGAATTATCCTGTGGATGATTCTTAATTAAAAGCTATTTAGAACAATCTTCGCATGTATTGCTATTTAGCTATCATTCTATATTATGTAAAATATCCCACAAAATCCCGATAGCATAATAAACATTGTTATTAGGGTGTTTTAAAATTCGTCAACAAGTAGTTTATTGAACATTCATAGCATCTCATAGATGGTAATATTCAATAATATTTTTTAAAACTATTTTTCCAACGCTTCTAACCACTTTAATGTGGTAATTTTCCTTTCAATAATCCATATAAAAAAGTACCTAAAAGAGAAGCTATAATTACTATGAAAATTGAAATATAACCTGCTCCAACCAAAGTAAACATTGGTCCTGGACAGGCACCTGCTAAGGCCCAGCCTAAACCAAATATAATTCCGCCAAACATATAACGACTAAAGCTCTTTGCTTTTGGGTGAAAATTTATTTTTTCTCCATAGAAAGATTTGATTTTGAATCTTTTGATTGATTGGACTATTATAATTCCAATAAATAATGCAGAGCCAATAATACCATACATATGAAAGGATTCAAATTTGAACATTTCATAAATACGAAACCAAGAAGCTGCCTCCGATTTAAACATTGTGATTCCGAAAAGGATTCCGATACATAAATAGATAAGTGTTCTCATAGTTTAAAATAGTAAAGGGAAAATAAAGTGAATCATTGTGAGACCTCCAATAAAGAAACCGATAACAGCTATTAAAGAAGGCATTTGTAAATTACTTAATCCTGAAATTGCATGACCAGAAGTACAACCTCCAGCATACCGTGCTCCAAAACCTACTAATAATCCTCCAATAGACAAAAGCAATACATTTTTGATGCTTAGTAATGCCTTAGTATCGAATAACTCTGTAGGAAGATATGCAGTTCCTGCACTTTCAAAACCTAGAGATTTTAGTTCTAAAATGGTCTCTGGATTTATTGCTACTGCTGTATTAGTACTTAAAAAATAAGATCCTATAAAACCACCAATAACAGCACCAAGCACTACAACTAAATTCCACTTTTGCAATTTCCAGTCAAATTTAAAGAAATCAGCTTTATTACCTGCTCCGCAAATAGTACACATTGTGCGCAAGTTGGAAGACATTCCAAAACTTTTATCCACCATTATAAGTAGGAACATTATAAGGGCAATCATTGGGCCAGCTATATACCAAGGCCATGGTTCGTATATCCAATTCATTTTTATAATTTATAATGTTGATGGGCAAACGTATGTTGAAACTGCAACGTTTACCTCTTTTATTGCTTTAAAACCACCTTGAATGTCAATTAAATTATGAATACCTCTACTTTTTAGAATAGATGCTGCAATCATACTTCTATAACCTCCTGCGCAATGCACATAGAAGGAGCCTGTATCTGGAAATTCTGCAAGATGATTATTAATATAATCTAAGGGTGTGTTATTTGCACCCAATGCATGCTCTGATAAGAATTCTGCTTCTTTTCTTACATCAAATATAACAACATCTCCATTTTCTTTTGCTTCTTTAAAAATAGTTGCTGGAATAGAACTTACGGTATCATATTCTTTAGAGGCTTTTTTCCAGGCATTAAACCCATCTTTTAAAAAACCTAAAGTTTGGTCAAAACCAACGCGCGATAAACGTGTAATTGTTTCTTCTTCTCGCCCAACCGGTGTTACTAATAGAATAGGCTTTTTAACATCTGCAATTAAAGCGCCTACCCAAGGTGCAAAACCGCCATCTAATCCTATAAATATTGAACGTGGAATATGTCCTTTAGCAAAATCATTTTGATGACGTACATCTAATACAATTGCTTCTGTTTCATTTACTGCCGCTTCAAAAGCTTCCGGAGATAAGGCCTGAGTACTTCGTTTTAATACATCGCCAAAATCATCATACCCCTCTTTATTCATCTTTACGTTTAATGGAAAATATTGAGGTGGTTGCAATAAACCATCTGTAACTTCTTTAATAAACTCTTCTTTAGTCATATCTGCGCGTAACGCATAATTTGTTTTCTTTTGGTTGCCTAATAGATCTACCGTTTCCTTGCTTAATTTTTTACCACAAGAGGAACCAGCTCCGTGTGCCGGATACACAATAACATCATCTGCCAAAGGCATTATTTTAGTACGAAGACTGTCGAATAAAAAACCTGCTAAATCTTCGGCTGTATTAATTCCTGTTTTTTGTGCTAAATCTGGACGCCCTACATCTCCTAAAAACAACGTGTCTCCACTAAAAATAGCGTGGTCTTTTCCATTTTCATCTTTTAAAAGATATACAGAACTTTCCATGGTGTGCCCCGGTGTATGCAAAACGGTAATTGTTATATTACCTAGTTTAAAGACTTGATTATTTTTTGCTATAATCGAATCGAAACTTGTTTCTGCATTTGGTCCAAAAACAATAGGTGCACCCGTTTCTTTAGATAAAGTAACATGCCCACTAACAAAATCTGCGTGGAAATGTGTTTCGAAAATGTATTTAATCTTGGCATTATCTGCTTTTGCTTTTTCTATATACGTTTTTACTTCACGCAGCGGATCTATGATAGCAACTTCGCCATTACTCTCAATATAATAAGCGCCTTGCGATAAACATCCTGTATATATTTGTTCTATTTTCATAATCTGTATTTAAATAATATTCAAATTTATAACTTTATTATAACCTACACAGTAACATTAGTTACCTAACTATTTAATAAAAAATTCCATATAAAATATAAAGAGGGCCATTACAAAAATGAAATAACCAAAACCTTTCTTTAGTTTTTTTCCATCTATGAAAATCCCGAGGTAGCTTCCAATGAAGATACCAACTAAAGATATGGAGGTAAAAATAGCCAAAAACTGCCAATCTATTTCCATGGTAAACACATCTCCAAGAAAGAAGCCCATTAAAGATTTAAATGCAATTATTATGAGTGATGTAGCAACGGCTATTTTCATTTCTACATTAGCCAGTATAACCAAAGCAGGAATAATTAAAAATCCGCCACCGGCACCTATCATTCCTGTAATTACGCCCACAATTAATCCTTCAATTAGAATAAAGTGGTAATTATATTCTACAGCTCCGGTTGTCTCTTTTTTTTCTCTTTCTTTTAGCATTGAGAAAGCAGCAGGTATCATAAGCAAAGCAAAAAAACCAAACATTCCCATACGTCTCGTAAACTCAAAATCTCCTACATTAAAAAAGATATCGGGTAATGCAGGTACTACATAATGCCTTACTAAAGAAACACCAATAATTGCTGGAACACCAAATACAATGGCTGTGCGCCAATCTACTAGACCTTTAAAGTGTTGTTTTAAGCCACCTACTAATGCACTTGACCCAATAATAAATAAGGAATATGCTGTGGCTACTTTTTCGTTTACTGAAAATAAATAGGCTAAAACAGGAACCGCTAATATAGAGCCACCACCACCAATTAAACCTAATGAAATACCAATAATTAAAGCTGAGATATATCCAAAAATTTCAATTATTTCCATAAAATATTCTTCGTTTATTTATGGCAAATGTAATTCTGAAAAATAAGCTGCACAGTAACATTAGTTACATAGGCATTAAATATCTTTTATTAAAATATAGCTTCGGTTTAATTGTATTTTACCCAATGTTTCGAGTTTTTTCAATAACCTAGAAATAACCACTCTAGAGGTGTGAAGTTCATAGGCTATTTCTTGATGCGTCTTGTGAATAGTGTTGTTTTTTGAAATTCTAACTTTCTCTACAAGATATTTGATCAGACGTTCATCCATTTTTAGAAAGGCAATACTATCTATAGTTTCAAGCATTTCATTAAGTCTGTTATTGTAACTTTCAAAAACAAAATGTCTCCAACTTTTATATTTTTCTGACCATTCTTCCATTTTTTTAATAGGAATCATAATCAGTTTTGAATCGGTTTCTGCGATGGCTCTAATTTTACTTTTTGTTTGAGCAACACAACAAGTTAAAGTCATCGCACAAGTATCCCCTTTTTCTAAAAAATAGAGTAATAACTCATCTCCATCAGTATCTTTCCTTAATATTTTTATTACTCCAGAAACTAATAAAGGCATCGCTTTAACATAGTCTCCAATTTCCATCATCTTAAATCCTTCGGGAACTTCTTTGAATGTTCCAACTTGATTTATTTCATTTAAAAGGGCATCTTCAAATAAGTGTCCATAATTGTTTTTAAGCTCTTGAATCATAGTGGCAAGTTACTACATTTAAGATTTATTTATATCTGTAGAATCTATAAGTAAAAGTTATTTTGAAAACATATACTTAAATTGAAATAATGGGAATAATCACAGTAAATACTTCGATATTAATTTGTTAGCAATAATAGTTATGAGCAAATATTAATTTAGAATGATACAGATATAATTAACACGACTTTAAGAAGATAAAATTTAACTATAATATTTCCATTCCATAAACATTCCACTTCTCTTTTATCGTCGTTTCGTAAAAGGTGTATTCATTTATATTTTTAAAGGAAGATTTGAGAAGAAAAAAAATATAAGAAAAAGTTGATGTAATAATCTCGATTAAACCCAAATTAACATAAAGCAAAACATTATAGCACAGATTAATTCATAAATAAAGTAGTTGCTAAAACTGCCAACTTAAAAACATTTAAAAGAATTGAAGAATGCCTTTCAATAACTTTTTAATATTTATTTTACTATTCGTCTATACTTATTTGTATTTCATCTGCAATTAGTTGCTTTTAGTCAACTTTAGAAATTTAATTATACTTTATATTGTAATAAGGAAAAAAATGAAAATTTATTTATGGAAAAGCAACTTAACGTATTATAATAGGAATGTAAAAAAATAAATTCATAAACACCACATTATAAAAGGTTTAAATATATATATTATATATTTAACATGCTAAATTTACATTATTATAATTATTAAATACTTTTTTTAGAAAAGGTAGGCTCCATAAAATTAAAATTACACTCCTACTAAATCCAATAATATGTTAGAAAA
>Ga0308025_1000074_pt1 | contig 51575 bp, 43 predicted proteins | sample Neamet422_FD_201298 | JGI IMG/M metagenome (GOLD analysis project Ga0308025, IMG submission 201298) | Marine microbial communities from water near the shore, Antarctic Ocean - #422 | ecosystem: Environmental > Aquatic > Marine > Unclassified | place: Southern Ocean | collected 2014-10-03
CTGGAAGCTTCCTCCCTTTAGGGGATTGGGGAAAGTCTTTTAAATCTAGCCTTTCCATGTCTACTGCCTTGGATCACCAATGGGCCAATGGATGGATCCATGGGTTACAAGCTGACTTTCTGCATGCAGGCAAGCTCAAACAAGGGCCTGCTCTGATTGAACACCTAATGACCTCAGAAGGAGAAATACTTGCCAATGATGGCAGCTATGGCAGTTTACAAGCTGAACTTCGTGGCAGCATCATTGGGCCCCGCTTGATGCATGTTTTCAAGGTACCCTACGGCGAATGGCTTGTAGGCTTCTCTGTAGGCTACCTGCGGCACAAGGTTGGCATCTTCAGCTCAGGCGGTGTTCCCTTGTTGGAATCGCCCTACACTGAAGGCTTGGACCAGCTGCATCACGGCATCAGCCTCAGCCCCATCCTGAGCTACCGATACCTAGACCCGGCTGGTCGCATCAATTTTCAAATTGGCCTTGATGCAGGCTTTGCTCAAACCCAGTCCATTCGTGGCTACAACTATTTCAGCCGTCAGCCTGACACCGACATCAAATTTGATCAATGGATCGGCCTGCGCGCTGCGTGGATCTTGCCCCTACTCAAGGTAGAAGACCGCATCAAATACTACCAATGATCCTTCGTCGACTGCCTGGACTTTGCTACCACCTGATTGTTCAGGTTTCAGCCTTTTTCGGACACATCAAGGCCCAATCTTGGCTGAACGCCAGAGAGCAGAAACTGCCTGAAGGACCCACTGACTTACTTATTCATGTTGCCTCCCTTGGCGAGTATTGGATGATTGCACCTTTGATCAAGCAATGGCATGTAGAGGGAAAGCGGATCGTTGTTTCCTTGTTTTCACCCAGCGGCCAAGGCATTCAAGCAGACTGCCCCTGCCCCGTCTGTTACCTGCCAGTCGATCGGTCAAGTCAACTCAATCCATTCTTGGATCAGCTGCAACCCCAAGCCATGCTCTTTGTGAAATATGACCTGTGGCCTGTCCTCTGCGGCTTGCTCGTGAAAAGACAGATTCCCTACGGCTTGGCCTTTGCTCACAGCCCACAAGGTCACTGGTGGCTTCACCCAATGAACGTTATCAATCGCCCTGCCTTACAAGGCTTGTCTTTTTGCAGTCAGCAACAGCCCAGTGGGCAAACCGCATGGAACCATGCAGGCCTACCTGAGTCCGTATTGACTGGCGATGGTCGCTTTGACAGTGTGAAAGAGCGGCTTCGTACATGGCAACCCATTGAAGGCATAGAAGACTTCATCCAAGGCAGAAAGGTGTTGATTCTTGGCAGCTCTTGGCCGGAAGACGAGGCCCTGATCTTGCCCTTGATTCATCGTTTCCCTCACATCGCCTTCATTCTTGCACCACATGATGTGAGTCGGGTATCATCCATCAACCAAGCGCTTCCAACAACGGCCTTGATGTGGTCTAGCTGGTCTACTTCAAGCCTGCAAGCAAGGCAGGATGCAAAACTCCTGTTAGTTGACACCGTGGGGGACCTTTTCACCTTCTATGGGCACGCAAACATGGCCATGATTGGTGGTGGGTTCAAGCAGGGCTTGCACAATGTGTTGGAGGCCATGGTGCACGGTTTACCCACCTGCTTTGGACCTGAAACCGATGGGCATTGGGAGGCTGACAAGGCCATTCAATCAGGTCATGCTAACACTGTTTCAAACAGTGACGAACTCAAGCAATGGATCGACGATTGTCTACAAAAAACCTCTCCAGCTAAGCAGATCAAGGGTTTCATTGATCAGCATGCAGGCGCCAATACAAAGGTCAAGCATTTGGTTGAGGACCAATTATTTTAAAGGAAGCTTGCCCTTCATTAGGCCAATCAAAAAGGCGTACTCCATGGCAACCTCAGCAAAGGCAGCATAGCGACCTGAAGCACCGCCATGCCCGGTATCCATGTCGCAATGCATGATCAGGGGCTTGTGATTGCTGCGAAGTTCCCGAAGTCGTGCCACCCACTTCATGGGCTCCCAATACTGCACCTGTGAGTCATGCAATCCGGTGGTCACCAACAATGGCGGATACGCCAATGCGTCCACATTGTCATAGGGGCTGTAGGCCTTCATTCGATCATAAGCCTCAGCTTCATTAGGGTTGCCCCATTCGCCATACTCTCCCGTTGTCAAAGGAATGCTCTCATCAAGCATGGTCGTCACCACATCAACAAAAGGCACTGCAGCGATGATACCAGCCCACAGGTCTGGCCGTTGGTTCATGACGGCTCCCATCAGCAAGCCGCCTGCGCTGCCACCCATGGCATAAACATCGCCAGCGATGCCTGCAGATTTTAGATGCTCTGCACAGGCAATGAAGTCACTGAAGGTGTTCTGTTTATTGGCCAATTTGCCTGCATCATACCATTCTCGCCCCAGGTACTCACCACCACGCACATGCGCAATTGCAAAGGCCATACCTCGCTCGAGTAAACTCAACCTGGATAGGGAAAAACCAGGATCTACCGTGATGCCATAGGAGCCATAGCCGTAGAGCAACGTCGGGCAATCTGCCGGGGCATTCACCGGACCTACCCAGGACATGGGAACCAAGGTCCCATCAGCTGCTGTGGCCCACAAACGCTTCGAAGTGAATTGACTGGCGTCATAGCCACCACGAATGGTCTGCTGCTTTTTCACGACGCGCTCATGGGTCACCATGTGGTAGTCGATCACTGTGCTCGGTGTGGTTAGCGAAGTGTAGCCGTAGCGAAGCACGTGGGTGTCAAGCATGGGATTGCCATGGGTGCCTATCTGGTAACTGTCCTCATCCATGTCAATGACATGGTCAACAGCGCCATCCAGTCCCCTGATCACCAGACTCAGCAAACCATTGCAGCGTTCCGATGTGACAACATGTTCATGAAACAGGTCTAGCCCCTCCAATTGAACATCCTTGCGATGAGCAATGAATGGCGTCCAATCGCTGTAGTCGTTCAGAGGCACTTTGTCCAAGGCGAAGTTTTTTTGCCCATGGGTATTGGACATCACCAACCAATGATCATCGCGGTGCGACATCCCATACTCCACACCGGCCTCACGCGGTCGAAAGCAAACAAAGTTCCCCGTGGGGTTGTCGCTCGCTAAAACATGGGACTCCGATACATCGGTGGCGCCTGTACTGATGGTCAAAAAGGCCTTGGATTTGCTTTTACCAATGCCACAGGAGAAGGCTTCATCCTGTTCATGGTAAACACAAACCGGCGGCTTATCACCTTTCAGCTCATCACGCCAAATGCGATCAACACGCAAAGTATCTGGATCCTTGGTAGCGTAGAAGACATGGCTGCCATCTTTGGACCATGTCAAAGAACCCGTGCTGTTATGAATCACCTTGCTCAAGGTCTCTCCTGTCGTTAAATCCATGAAGTGAATGTCGTATTGACGCCGGCTGACAAAATCGACCCCATAAGCCATCATGGCGTGATCTTCAGTTAAAAAGATGCCACTCACTTGACAATAAGCCTTGTCTTTTGCCAAGGTCTGCACGTCCAAAAGCAACTGCTCCGGGCCATTTTCATCACCTGATCTTCGGTAAAACTGTGGGTACTCATTGCCTGATTCAAAGCGGGTTTGGTACCAATAATCACCGATACGAACAGGTACGGTTGCATCATCTGGCACCAAACGATCTGTCATCTCCTTTGCCAGTTCAGCTTCCAAGGCAGTAACGGGCTCCATCAAAGCCTTGCGGTAGGCATTTTCTGCATTCAGGTGTGACAGGACATCATCGCTTGTGCGATCAGTCATCCATTGGTAAGGATCATGCCTTTCATCCCCATGTTTGCTATGAGCATGAGGGATTTGCTTTGCAAGGGGTTGCTTCATTGTTCCACTTTATCCATCACACGACGCAAAGCAATTTGCGACGCTTCATGGATGGGATTGTACTCCAAGGCCTTTCGGTAATCAGCGGCAGCATTGCTTAGGTCTCCTCCACGCTCCCATGTGAACCCTCGACCATAATAGGCTCGGTAATTCAAGGCATTGACTTGAAGACATCGAGTGAAATACTCCCTGGCTGGCTTCAACAAGGCCAACTCAAGATGGATGAAACCCAGGTTGTACAAGCTCTCTGCGTCATTGGGGTAGCGTTCCACTGATTCAGTGAAAATCTCCAAGGCACGATTCCAATCCTTTTGCCCCAGATAAAACATCCCAAGCTTGTACAAAGTGGCGCCATCCCCAGGATTGATAGCCAACATGCGCTGGTAATAACCCACCGCAATGGAAGAGCCATTAAGACTGTAGAGGTGGGCCGCCATATCGAGAGCCTCCCAATAGGTCGGTTCCAAGTCAATAGCCTTTTGTATGTAGGCCAAGGCGCGCAAGGTATCTGACTTGTGATCTCGCACAATCAAGCCTTTCAGGTAATAAGCGAGGGCAGCGTCGGGATCAATAGCCAAAGCTTCATCAATCAACTGCAATGCCTTATCGTACTCAAAGACTATGCTGTAGAGTTCCGCCAACTTCAATCGGCAGGGCACACTTTCCGGATGCACATCAATGCATCGCTGCCATAAATCTTTCGAGGTGCGGGATCGGTTTTTCAAGATCATGAGTTCCCCCATGAAAACCATGGCATCATGATCATTGCTATCAATAGCCAATGCGGCCTTGATATCAGCCAAGGCATACGGCAAGTTGGCCGTCTGGAAATGCAAACGCCCTCGCTTCACCAAGGTTAGAACATCATTGGGGTTGGCTTGAATCGCATCATTCAAGCTGTCCATAGGCGTCAGGGTCACCGCTGCAACAGAAACCCCATCAACAGCCGTTTGACTCGCCGGCTCTGAACACGACCAGACAGACAGAGCAAGCCCTAGGCCTGCAATCCATGCCTTAGGCATCCTTGAGTTTTTCCAGCACTTTCGCTTCGATTTCTTCTGTCAATTCGGGGTTGTCCTTGAGTAGGATTTTGACACCATCTCTTCCCTGTCCCAACTTGGTTGAGCCGTAGGAAAACCAACTGCCACTTCTTGTTAAGATGTCATGCTCCAGGCCAAAATCGATGATTTCGCCAAGGCGTGAAATGCCTTCACCGTACATGATTTCGAATTCAGCCAAGCGGAAAGGAGGGGCCATTTTGTTTTTGACAATTTTCACACGGATGCGATTGCCTACCACGCGGTCAGCCACTTTTATTTGTGTGCTTCTGCGGATGTCCACGCGAACCGAACTGTAGAACTTCAAAGCATTGCCTCCTGTGGTGACCTCAGGGTTGCCAAACATCACACCAATCTTCTCACGCAACTGATTGATGAACATACATGTACACTGTGTCTTTGAAATGGTGCCCGTCAATTTTCTTAGCGCTTGACTCATTAATCGGGCATGCAAGCCTACTTTATTTTCGCCCATCTCACCTTCAATTTCAGCACGAGGCGTCAATGCAGCTACCGAGTCAATGACAATGAGATCAATGGCACCCGAACGAATCAAGTTATCTGCAATTTCAAGGGCTTGCTCGCCGTTATCCGGTTGAGATATGATGAGATCCTCCGTGTTCACCCCAAGGGCCTCAGCGTAGAAACGGTCAAAGGCATGCTCTGCATCAATGAAGGCCGCAATGCCGCCCGTTTTTTGGGTTTCAGCAATGGCATGCAAGGCAAGGGTCGTTTTACCCGAGGACTCCGGTCCAAAGATTTCCACCACGCGACCACGAGGGTAGCCCCCAATCCCTAAGGCGATATCAATACTCAACGAACCTGACGGGATGACTTCAATGTCTACAGCAGGGCTATCACCCAGGCGCATCACGGCACCCTTGCCATAGGTTTTATCCATCTTGTCCATGGTCAATTTCAGTGCCTTCAGGCGTGCATCTTTGTTTGCGCTCATAGCTTAAAGTTGTGTGAGAAATACATGATAATGCTAATTATATTAGATTGCTAATGTAGTTAGTATTTATGGATTGTGCAAATCCTTATTCTCTTGCGTGTTTACGGGTATCTTGAATACCAAAAGTAGAACAAGGCATCCGTTTGGTCTTCATGCAAAGGCGATTTAAACAGCTAGTTTATCAACGGCCTCAAAGCCTTGATTTCAATAGGCTTCAGCCTGCTAATTCCAGGATTTGCGCAGCACTTTCCTTGGTATTCACCTTGGTGATGATGCGAGAAATGCAGCGATTGGCATCAATCACAAAAGTCAAGCGATGCACTCCTTCAAACTCACGACCCATGAATTTTTTCAGGCCCCAGACGCCATAGGCCTTAACCACCGCTTTGTCAACATCTGCAATCAAAGGAAAGGGCAGGTCAAATTTCTCCACAAACTTTCCGTGTTTGGCCACTGAGTCGGGTGAAACACCCACCACTGCATAGCCTGAGTCGAGCAAATCCTGGTAGCCATCACGCAAAGAGCAAGCTTCTGCGGTGCATCCTGGGGTGTCGTCTTTAGGGTAGAAATAAAGGACAATCGATTGACCAGCAAAGCAATCAAAGGTGACTGATTGGCCGGATTGATCGAGTCCTGAGATGGCGGGGGCCTTGTCGCCGACGTTCAAATGTGTCATGGTGGAGGTTTTCTAAGAAGTAATGCGACATTTGCCACATGACCAAGCAAGATAAAGCAAACTACGTGATGCAGGCCCTAGAGGGCCTCTACCCTGAGGTCCCTATCCCTTTGGATCACAGCGACACCTTTACGTTGCTTGTGGCAGTGGTGCTTTCTGCACAATGCACTGACGCAAGGGTCAACACCATCACACCCATCCTGTTTGCCCGAGCGAACAATCCCTATGACATGGCTAACCTGTCTGTTGAAACCATCCAAGCCATCATCAGACCCTGCGGTCTGTCTCCCATGAAGTCAAAAGGCATCAAGGGCCTGTCTCAAATGATTGTTGACTTGCATGATGGCCAAGTTCCCAAGAGCTTTGACGCCCTGGAAGCGATGCCAAGCGTGGGTCACAAAACCGCTTCAGTGGTAATGAGCCAGGCCTTTGGTGTAGCTGCATTCCCGGTAGACACGCACATCCATCGCCTGATGCATCGATGGACCCTGAGCAATGGACATAGTGTTCAACAAACAGAGAAAGACGCCAAGCGCCTTTTCCCAGAATCTTCATGGAACAAACTTCATCTACAGATCATCTTTTATGGCCGGGAATACAGTCCTGCCAGAGGGTGGAAATTAAGCAGAGATTCCATCAGCCAACAGATTGGCAGAAAATCCTTGATTGCAGGATTAAAGACTGAAGACTGAGCTTATTGCACCAGAAGTTTCATGGCCTTACTCTGCCCATCAAGTGTCAAACCAATGACATACATTCCAACACTGAAGGTAGACAGATCCACTTCTGAGCCAATGATATAATCCCCCTCAAACATCACACGGCCAAACATGTCGTGGATGATTAAGTAGCTCAACCGACCATTGGCAACGGGAACATCAATCACACAATGGGTATTTGCTGGATTGGGCAGCAAGAGTGAGTTCATATTCAACTCTTCCGTGCTTAAGGCGCAAGCTGCACCTGCAAGGTCCTTAGGGCAAATATCTGCCCGAATCCAAGGCGCATTCAGTGTCATCGAATTGCTGTAACCTGTGTACCACCTAGCCGCATCTGTTTTATACATCATTTTTGCCTGTCCAAACTGTTTCAAGGTTTTGTCATTGATGATGCGTATCAAGTCAGCACCATTGTTGGAAAACAAGGTGACAATCACAAAAACCCCTTGACTCGTCAGCTCTGTGGGACCATTGACTGTTGTTAAATCTACATATTTCAGGTTGCTGGAAATATCTGAAGCAGTGATTGAATCCTGTGCATAAGCCAGGATGCCATTTGGGCTAAAACCCGAAGTGTAACCAAGAAATGAGGCTGTGTCATAAACAGAGATCTCAAGAATACCACCTGTTGTCAATGAAGAGATACCTACCTCAACGCCATACAACCATTCATTTCCCGTTGCCTCGAATTGAAGCTGTACAGCTAAAGCAGAGCCATCATAGCCTAAGGTGTTCGTTCCTAGGGAATTACTGTAATCACCAAAGTCAATACCCATTTGTTTTGAATCCATAGCAATCACCAATGTGTCTTGATGGGCCTCTGTCGTGCTGTCTGTAACCACGCGATACACCACCTGGTGATTACCAACAATGGCTGAAGGCAATAAGGGGGTATTGTAAGTGTTCAGGTTGCTATAGGACAAAGTATCACCCGAATTCAGACTAGCTACAGTGTCTGATATGGCCGTCTGTATATTGCCATTGGGGTCGATCAAGTCAACTTCCAATCGCACATTACTTTGTGCATTGATGCCAAAGTTGAAGGCATTCGCATCAAAGGACAAGGGTCGATTCTCTGCCAACGATAGATGCCCATACCTCGATTCTGAGTTGAATTGTACATCAATTTCGCCCGCACCACCATAGGTAGTGAATGTCATTTTATTGAATTGAGGTACCACCAGTTGTATGTCATCAACCATCCAAAAATAGTAGCGGCCATCAAACCTTAGGCGAAACATTGCAGAGTCTTCGCCACCAATAAAATTAGAAGCATTGACTTGAACCAAGTAATTGTCCGCTGTTTCCTGATTGTTGCCAATATGGGTGTTGAGTTCAACTGTATGTGGCCACGTTGCGCCACCATCAGTAGAGAAATCAACATAGGTTGCAGACACTGCTGTGGTCGGACTTTGCGTACCCTGACGACGCCTGTAGTATTCCGTGAATGACAATTGCACATTGGGATTTGCACTCAAATCTACCATGGGCGGTGTAAGGATGCCTAGGTGCGGCGCTGCAGCAGCGCCGTTGCCTTGGTTTCCAGAAATCCCTGCGTTGTCCATGAAGTCAGAATCGTATATAATGAATCCATTGCTCAGCGATGAAGAAGCAATAGGCCCGCGGGTTCCAACATAACCGCCTTGCGAACCAACAGAATTGCTGGGTGTTGTCGTTGTGCCTCGGTAAACCCAATGCGCATTAGAATTGATCACACCTGAAGCCTGACCTGTAGACAGCCAAGAACTTGGAATGCCTGAAGCAAAATCCTCAGACCAAATAGGGGTCTCTGCAGCATCATGGTACACAGACCGTTTCGATGACACCTCTCCAGCAACTGCATCAGGCAAGCTGACCAACTCATGGCCCTGAGAAAATACTGATGATGAAAGGGCCAAAAGGGCCAAGGAGTATAAATGCTTCATGATTGAGTTCGTTGAAACATAAAAGTACAAAAAATTAAAAAAAAAGCGGCCCGTTTCCGGGCCGCTTCTATTTGCTATTAAAGCTGTTTAGTAAACAGACAGCTTGAATGTCTTCATGACATCGGCTTGCTGAACCTGAACCATGTACATGCCAGCATTCAAATCACCAACATAAACTGGTGAGTCAGAAGAAGCCAACATAGACTCAGCCTTCACAACCTTACCGGTCATGTCAATCAAAGTAACGTTGAACTCACCCATGGCCATACCAAAGTCGATATAAACGATGTCATTGGCTGGGTTTGGCATCAAGCTGATACCCTCCAACTGGCCTTCATCCAAGGATGTGGTCATGCAAGCTGCCGCACTGGCAGAAGGACAACCGATCGCGCGAATCCACAAGTTATTGAAGCCCAATGAACCTGAGTAGCCTGAGTACCAGTTGCCAAGGGCAGCCAAGTACATGTAACCGCTACCGCTCACTTTCGCCCATGTTTCATCATTGCGAATACGGATGTGGTCTTGGAGTTGGTTGTCATACATAGTCAAGTTGTAGAAGTATGCGCCATTGCTGTTAAGCAAATCAACACCGCGACCAGTAGCAGGGTCAGTGAAATCAAACTTAACAAAGCCTTGTGCTGTGTCAGTTGTGGTGACCACACGCTGACCGTAAGCCACTAACTTGTTAGGATCCATACCAGTGCTTCCATCAAAAGCAGAACTGTCATAGACGCCAATCTCTAAGATAGCACCAGCAGTCGTATTTGCTGAAAGGTAAACCCTGGTTCCCCAAAGCATTTCGTTATCCACCAAGTCATGGCGGTTATTCATCTGTGCGCCGTCACCCCACTGGGTTGTGCTGCTTGAAGCGCCGATGTTACCGTCCCATGAATTGAAGTCCATAGACATCAATGAATCGGTCACGAAGAAACTGAACGTATCAGACACAGCGGTTGCTGAGTCAGACGTCACGGTGTAAAGGAAAGTGTAGTCATCCTCAGCAGTAGGCGTCCAAGCCGTTGCGTAAGTATTCAACGTGTTCCAGTTGGCCGTGTCAAGTGCATTCAACGTAGTAATAGTCGTTGAGCTCAATGACTGAACATTGCTGCCGCTGCTGTTGAAAATATCAACAGTCAACTTCACATTGCTTTGCGCAGCGCTACCACTGTTGATGATGTTGCAATCAAAAGACATGCTGCGTGCCTGCTTCAAGCTAGTGATACCCATGCGCGATGAGCCACTGGCTGGACCAAAGACGATGTCTTGTGCTGGCGCACCGTTATAGCTAGTGTAAGTCAAGCGGTTTGCCGGTGTGTTGATGATCGCAATGTCATCAACCATCCAGTAGTAGTAATCACCATCCCAACGGAAGCGAACCTTCACTGAGTCATGACCTCCAATCATGGAGCCTGCGCTGATGGAAACGATGTCATTGGTTGTCGTTGAACTGTTCACTGCAATAGCAGTGTTCAAGGTCACAGCATGTGGAAATGTTGCACCACCATCCGTTGAGAAATCGATGTACGTTGCGGGTACAGCCTGTGAGCTACCAGGACCAGCAAATCGGCGATAGTACTGAGTGAACATCAAGTCAATAACGGTGTAATTGCTTAAGTCAATCATGTCAGTTACTAGTGCAGCATTTTGAGCTGAAGGCGCGATGCCCATACCAAAATTGCCTGCGATACCTGCGTTGTCCAAGAAGTCGGAGTCAAAAATGACAAAACCGTTGGCTGCGGTAGTTGAAGTTATGGGATCTCCTGAACCTGCATAGCCACCTCGGCTACCAACTGTATTGTTTGGCGTGGTCGATGTGCCACGGTAAACCCATACAGCGTCTGTATCGGAAGCGCCATTGGCAGTGCCACCTGAAGTCAACCAGGTTGCGGGGATACCTGAGGCAAAGTCCTCAGACCATACAGGGGTTTCTGCACCGTAGATGGCTTCCATCTGCGCAGGCGTCAAGTGTTTGACAACGTCGTCTGCAACCGTGCGCTCCATAGGGGCTGTACGATCAGCATTTTGAGCAAAAGCAGACAGCGAACCGAATGCTAGAGCCATAATTAGGGTAGTGTGTTTCATACTCATGTTTTATTATTCAGACTCCAATAATACGGCTTTTTCTTAGCATACATGCTTATTCATAGCCATTTTAAGCAAAAAAAAATGCAACGAATTGTTTGCCTGCCTTCAATGGGAGACTGTGTCATTTAATAAACAGACAGCAACGAAGCGAATACTCGGGCGAAAAAAGGGGTGGCCTGCTTCATGACTATTGCACTATTGACGGAGCGTCAGTGTCCAGATTTCCAAGGTGAGCAAGGCATTACTCTAATCAACAGCAAGGCTTCAACCTATGCATAGTCTGAAATTGGCACACAAGCACAAATCAAATTCCGGTCACCATGTGCTTCGTTGACACGTCGCACCGCAGGCCAAATCTTGTTGTCCATCGACCCCTCAAGCGGGAAGGCTGCCTCCTTGCGGCTGTAGGGCCTGTCCCAGTCATCGGACGTCACCATGGCCAAGGTATGGGGGGCTTGTTTCAAGACATTCATGGATAGGTCTGCACCATCAACCTCCAGGGCCATGATCTCTTGATGAATGCCAAGCATGGCATCACAAAAGCGATCTAACTCCGCCTTGGACTCACTTTCTGTCGGTTCAATCATCAAAGTGCCGGCAACAGGAAAGCTAACTGTCGGTGCATGGTAGCCGTAGTCTATCAATCGCTTGGCGATGTCAGTGACCTCAACCTTGGTTGTGGCTTTGAAGGGACGGCAGTCCAAAATCATTTCATGGGCCGCACGACCGGCCTCGCCAGTGTAGAGAACCTGGTAGGCGCCCTCTAGGCGAGCTTTCAAGTAGTTAGCATTCAAAATGGCGTGCCTTGTGCTTTCAAGCAAACCCTTAGGTCCCAGCAACTTGATGTAACCATAACTGACCAAAGTCACCAAGGCAGAGCCAAATGGCGCTGCAGAAACAGAACCGATACCCTGAGCCCCGCCAGTCTCCATGGCCTCATGGCCGGGTAAAAAATCAGCCAAATGCTCTGCAACACAAATGGGACCTACACCAGGACCTCCACCACCATGGGGGATAGCAAAGGTTTTGTGCAGGTTCAAGTGGCAGACATCAGCCCCAATCAATCCCGGAGAGGTCAAACCCACCTGAGCATTCATGTTAGCGCCATCCATGTACACCTGGCCACCATGTTGATGGATGGTGCTGGTTATCTCCATGACAGCAGGCTCAAAGACGCCATGGGTCGAAGGATAGGTAATCATCAAAGCAGCCAGTTGATCACCATACTTTTCAGCCTGACTCTTGAGGTCCTCTAAATCGATGTTACCACTTGCATCACATTGAACCAGTGCCACTCGCATGCCAGCCATCACGGCAGATGCTGGGTTGGTGCCATGTGCTGAAGTAGGAACCAACACCATGTCACGCTGCGTTTCACCGCGGCTTGCGTGGTAAGCTTTGATCACCAACAAGCCTGCATACTCCCCCTGAGCTCCCGAATTTGGCTGCAATGAGGTGGCGGCAAAACCGGTAATTTCTGATAAATCATCCTCCAATTGGTGAATCATGGTTAGGTAGCCTAAAGCTTGATCCTTTGGTGCAAAGGGGTGCATGTTGGTGAATGCAGGCCAACTCAAAGGCAGCATTTGCACCGCTGCATTGAGCTTCATGGTGCAAGAACCCAACGCAATCATGGAGTGATTCAATGAGATATCCTTGCGCTCTAGTCGTTTGATGTAGCGCATCATGTCTGTTTCACTGCGGTAAGCATGGAACACCTCATGGGTCATGAATTCTGACTGGCGAAGCACAGCTCCTGGCAACACTGACTGCAGTGGTGGCGACAAATCAACAGCCTCCTTGCCGATTGCATCTGCCATGGCCTGCATCAACACATGGGTTTGCTGGTCATCCATGCCTTCGAAGCAGGCAATCATCACATGGTCATCACCATAGCCTACATTGATTCCAACTGCTAACGTAGCCTGAGCGATGGATGCCTTCAAGCTGGCATCTGCCTCAATGCACAAGCTGTCAAAAAAGGCCTGATGCCTGAGTTGATAACCCATGGCGGTCAATGACTCTGCAAGCATTCTGGCACGATCATGCATGTTGCTGGCGATCTGCTTCATGCCATCAGGACCATGGTACACCGCGTACATACCCGCCATGACGGCGAGTAAGACTTGCGAGGTGCAAATATTGGACGTGGCCTTTGCGCGTTTGATATGCTGTTCGCGGGTTTGCAAAGCCATGCGCAAAGCTGGTTTGCCTTCCACGTCAATGGACTGACCAATGATGCGTCCAGGAATGTACCGTTTGTACGCTTCCTTGGTGGCGAAATACGCAGCATGTGGGCCGCCAAAACCCATGGGGATTCCCAACCGCTGGGTGCTACCAAAAACCACTTCAGCACCCCAGACCCCTGGCGCCTCCAGCAAAGTCAAAGCCATCAAATCTGCAGCAACGGCCACCTTAACGCCTGCAGACTCACAGGATGCAGAAAAAGCCGTCATGTCTTTCACTGAACCAGTGGAAGTCGGGTATTGCAGCATGGCAGCATAAAAGCTTGCGTCAGGAAGGAAGTCTTCCAATTTGCCAACCACCAGTTCAATACCGATGGGCTCACTTCGCGTACGCAACAAGGCCAAAGTCTGCGGGTACATATCTTCACTCACAAAGCATTTATTGACCGATGCCTTTTGCTGTGCACGCGTCCTTGCCGCAAAGAGCATGGACATGGCTTCTGCAGCAGCCGTGGCCTCATCCAACAAAGAGGCATTGGCGATCTCCATGCCACTTAACTCAATGGCCATGGTCTGAAAATTCAACAAAGCCTCCAAGCGGCCCTGTGCGATTTCTGCTTGGTATGGGGTATAGGCCGTGTACCAGCCTGGATTTTCCAAAATATTTCGCTGAATCACCGCGGGGGTGTTGCTCGGGTAATACCCACAACCAATGTAGGATGTCAACACCTGATTTTTCTCGCTGATGCTATGAATGTGTGCCAAGTAGGCCTGTTCAGACATTGCCTCATTCAAGTCCAAATCGCCCTCCATGCGAATGGCATCAGGAATCGTTTGCTCAATGAGCTGATCCAAGTCCTTCACGCCGATTACATCCAACATCTGTTGAACATCCTCCTGACGTGGGCCAATGTGGCGAGAAGTGAAATGCTGAGCCATGGTATGCGCTGATAATGGATTGATTGACAGGGTAAAATTACTGATACAAACTCCACGCGCATTGTTCTTTCTTTGTATTTATGAAAAGCTTTTTCTCCATCGACCAAGCTGCCGCTTTGGATCAGGCTGACTCGATGCGCCACATGCGTCAACAATTCCATATTCCACAGGTGAATGGCGAAGATTGCCTGTATTTCACAGGCAACTCCCTAGGCCTGCAACCCAAAGCTGTTGAAGCTGCCCTAGCTCTGGAATTGCATGATTGGAAAACCCTGGGTGTTGAAGGCCATTTTCACGCCAGCAACCCCTGGATGCCTTACCATGAAAAGCTTACAGCCTCGTTGGCCAGGTTGGTTGGCGCGAAGGATTCGGAAGTTGTTGCCATGGGGTCCTTGACTTCAAATTTGCATCAGTTACTTGCCAGTTTTTATTGCCCAACTCCACAACGACCATTGCTCCTGTGTGAAGCCAAAGCCTTTCCTAGTGACCGTTACGCCCTCATGGGTCAACTGCAATGGCATGGCCTGGATGCATCCCAACTGCTGGAAGTGCATGGGGATGGCCACGAAGGCCTGCCGACAACTGACAACATCATTCAGGCCATTGAACAGCATGGCGAACAAGTCGCCACCTTGATGATTGGTGGCGTGAACTACTTAACCGGTCAAGTCTATGACATGCAAGCCATCACTCAAGCAGCCCATGCAAAGGGCATTTTGGTGGGCTTTGACCTGGCGCATGGCATCGGCAACGCATCCCTAAACCTGCATGAATGGGGTGTTGACTTTGCCGCATGGTGCTCTTACAAATACCTCAACTCTGGACCTGGTGGGGTTGCTGGCATCTATGTGCATGAAAGGCATCACGGTGGTGACCGGCCCATTCTTGCTGGCTGGTGGGGGCACGAAAAATCCACTCGATTTTCTATGCCAACAGACTTCACCCCCATTCAAGGAGCAGAAGCTTGGCAAGTCAGCAATGCACCCATCTTGAGCATGGCCTCACTGAAGGCCTCATTGTCACTTTTTGATGAGGTCGACCTCGATGAACTTCGCAAAAAAAGTTTAGCACAAAGCCGATTATTGATGGACCTATTAACAGCTATTTCAGCGGACTTGAATGAGCCCATCCAGCTGATTACCCCCAGGGAGGATGCGCAGCGTGCCGGCCAAGTCTCTGTCGCCTTCTTGAATCGTGACAAGGGTTTCTTTGACCAATTGCTAGCGCATGGCATCATCGCTGACTGGCGAGAGCCCGGAACCATCCGGTTTGCCGTTGCCCCCCTTTACACTTCCTACCAGGATCTAGCCCGTTTGGAGGTTACTCTCAGACAAGCCCTCGCTTCATGAAAAAGGCCAACATCATTGGCGCCGGATTGGTCGGAAGCCTCTGGAGTCTTTACCTTCAGCAACGCGGCTACCACGTTGACATCTATGAGCGCCGACCCGACCCGAGAAGAGCTGGTTACATCGGGGGACGATCCATCAATCTTGCCTTGAGTGACAGGGGGTGGAAGGCCCTGAAAGGTGCTGGCATTCAACAAGAGGTTGAAGCCATGGCCATTCCCATGAGGCGTCGGGTCATTCACGCAAAAAACGGCAGCCTGTCCTTCCAGCCTTACGGGCAATCTGGCCAGGCCATTTACTCTGTATCCCGGGGTGGATTGAACCAGTTACTGATCAACAAAGCAGAAGCCTCAGGTCAGGTGAAGGTGCATTTTGACCATGCTTGCGATAGTGTCAACATGGACAGCGGAACCGCTATCCTATCTCATGAAGGGGCAAAAATTCAATCGGAAACTGACGTCCTTTTCGGGGCTGACGGTGCCTTTTCTCGCGTCAGGAAATCCTTGCATGACGCAGGCAAAACCACTGAGCACAAAGTCTACCCCATCGACCATGGCTACAAAGAATTGAGCATCCCGCCATCTGCTGATGGCAGCTATCAATTGGAAAAAGAGGCCCTACACATCTGGCCGCGTGGTGGCTTCATGCTGATTGCTTTGCCTAACCCCGACGCCACCTTCACCTGTACCCTGTTTTTAAGCCTCGAAGGCGAAACCAGCTTTGCGGGCATTGATGACCTGGAAACAGGTCGGGCCTTCATTCAATCACATTTTCCCGATGCCTTTGCCTTGATGCCTGACTTTGACGCCATGTGGACGGCGAACCCTGTCTCCCCATTGACCATTGTCCGTTGCTTCCCCTGGACCAGCGCAGGGAAAATTGCCTTGATGGGTGATGCGGCTCATGCCATTGTGCCTTTCTACGGCCAAGGGATGAATGCTGGCTTTGAATCTTGCACGGTGCTCAATGACTTGCTTGACCTGCATGACGATGACATGGCTGTGTCGTTGGCAGCCTTTGAAACCACAAGGAAAGCAGATGCTGATGCCATCAGCGATTTGGCCTTGCGCAACTTCATTGAAATGCGGGATCTCACTGGGCAACCCAGTTTTCTGCTAAGAAAAAAGATAGAATCACGCTTGTCTCAAAGACACCCTGACAAGTGGTCACCCCTGTACAGCCAGGTCACCTTTTCGCACATCCCCTATGCAAAATCCTTGGCTGATGGCGCGCTACAAGACCAGGTCATGGCGCCTTTCATGGCACGAGCAGACATTGCAAGCACCTGGGATTCTGAAACGCTAGAGCAGGAGATATTGGATGCATGGGCAAAGGCTCAAGCTGCCCAATAAGGGCGAGGCTTAGCGTCAAACCATGTCCCGGAAAGCCTGACGGACTTTCTTGAACAAATTGCTCCGGAACACATAGCTGACCACCGACTCATCATCGGTTGCCAGGATCTCCGCTGAGCTGCCTTCCCAGGCCTTCACGCCATTTTTGAGCAAGAGCACATTGTCGCCAATCTCCAACACAGAATTCATGTCATGGGTATTGATCACCGTGGTCATGTTGTATTCCAACGTGATGCTTTTGATCAGCTCATCGATGACAATGGCTGTTTCTGGATCCAAACCGGAGTTAGGTTCATCGCAGAATAGGTACTTGGGGTTCATCACGATAGCCCGTGCAATGGCCACGCGTTTTTGCATGCCGCCAGACAACTCTGATGGACTTTTATCGATAGCTTCTGCGGGAATGCGCACGCGATTCAAGCAGTAATCCACCCGCTCAGCCTTTGCCTTGTCATCCAAGTTTGAAAAGAAATCCAAAGGCATTTGCACATTCTCTCTGACACTCAAGCTGGTGAACAACGCAGAGGCTTGAAACACCACCCCCATGTTCTGACGCAAAAGCTTCAGCTCTTTCGCTGTCATGTCTTGCTGGCGTTTGTCGTCAAAGTAAATTTCACCGGAATCCTGCTGATGCAGGCCAATGATAGATTTGAGAAGTACCGTTTTTCCCGACCCGCTAAGGCCAATGATGAGGTTGCATTTCCCGGGGACAAAGGAAGCGTCGATGCCTTTGAGAACTTCTTCTCCACTGAAGGATTTGGTGATGCCTTGGATACGAATCATCAGAACAAAATATCAGTGAGAATGTAATTGAACAAGATGATGCTGAAGGACATGATGACCACACTTTGCGTGCTGGCCTTGCCTACTTCCACGGCGCCACCTTTCACATGGTAGCCAAAAAAGGAAGAAATCGTTGCAATCAAAAACGCGAAAAAGACAGTCTTTGTCATGGAGTACGTGATGTAAAAAGGTATAAATTCCATGAAGTAGCCACTGAGGAAAATCTCCGAATTCACCATATCCATTGTCAATGCAGCAATGTAACCGCCAATAATACCAAAAAACATGCTGAAACTCAACAAGACTGGCATGAACAACAGGCAAGCAGCTAACTTAGGAAGCACCAAATAGGAAGCGGGGTTGATGCCCATCACCTTCAAGGCATCCATTTGTTCAGTCACCCGCATGTTGCCAAGGGTCGCTGTGATGTTTGAGCCAATTTTTCCTGCGAGAATCAATCCCACAATGGTGGGCGCAAACTCCAATACGATGCCTTCCCTCACGGCAATAGCGATGTATGAATCTGGAATGAATGGGTTATCCAGGTTCATGGCTGTTTGAATGGTCAGCACCGCTCCCATGAACAGGGATATCACGCAAACCAAGAAAACTGATGACAATCCAAGCAGCTCCACTTCACGGAAAAAAGACTTTCTGTATTCGCTCCAGCGCTCCGGCCAGGTAAAGACTTCCTTCAAAAAAAGGATGTAAGCACCAACACCTTGCAACAATCGATAGATCATGCCCCGAATTTAAGGTAAATTTGAGGCGTGAAACGACGCATCTTATCCCTCATTGCCTTGACGGCCCTTCTTTTTTCTGCAACTGCCTGTGGTGGCGCCAAGGATTGCGACTGCCCTTCCTTTGGCAGCACGCAAATGGCTGAAAATCAAGTGGCTTAAACATGGCCATATCACAGCCTGATCAATTCATCGCCCTGCTTGGGGGTGGTCAGCTTGGCAAAATGCTGCTAGCTGAAGCCCGTCGCATGGACCTTTCGGTCCACAGCATGGACCCAGATCACATGGCGCCATGTCGTCTTGGCTCACATCGGTTTGTGCAAGGTGACTTCACAGACTACCAACAAGTCATGGATTTTTCACAAGGGGCAACAGCTGTTGTTATTGAGATTGAATCCGTCAATGTCAAGGCTCTTGAAGACTTGGAAGCGCAAGGCATTCCCACCTTTCCCTCAGCCAAGGCACTTCGGCTTATTCAAAATAAAATCAAGCAAAAGACCTTTTACCGGGATCAAGGCATACCCACATCTGACTTTCAGGTGCATGCAAACCATGCATCATTGCAGTCTGCATTAGCAGAAGGTCAATTGACAATGCCCTTTGTTTGGAAGTTGGCTGAAGGGGGCTATGATGGCTTTGGCGTGGCCATGATTAACAAGGCATCCGACATGGATGACCTACCTGACGCACCCTGTATCACCGAAGCAGCTGTTGATATTGACAAAGAAATTGGTGTCGTCATCGTGCGTGACCGCCACGGCAACACGGAAGCCTTCCCCCCGGTTGAAATGGCCTTCCATCCAACGGCCAACCAGGTTGAATTCGTTGTTTGCCCTACCAGCCTGAGCGATCAAGCCAATCAGCAAGCCGTTCAATTAGCTAAACAATGCGCTGAGGCGTTTGACAGCCCAGGCTTATTGGCTGTGGAACTGTTCCTAACCAAGGGCGGCGATTGGCTTGTCAATGAAGTAGCGCCTCGACCGCACAACTCTGGGCATTTAACCATCGAGGCATGCCAGAGCTCCCAGTTTGAGCAATTGCTTCGTGTGGCATTTGACCTGCCAATGGGCAGCTGTGCTTTGCAATCCGCTGCAGCCATGGCCAATCTCGTTGGTGCCGCGAATCACCAGGGCGATGTCATGTACCAAGGCTTAGACCAAGCCCTGGTTGTGCCTGGATCGAGCATTCACATCTACGGCAAATCACAAACCCGACCTTTTCGAAAGATGGGCCATGTGACAGCCACTGGCAAGGACCCTAAGCAAGCCATGCAACGGGCAGCAGCTGTCAGAGATGCCATATCGGTGGAAGCAAAGCCTTCGGATTTGCTGACATGACCTACCTTTGCACAAAGCACTGAATGATGGTAGGACTTATTATGGGGAGCCAAAGCGATCTCCCAATCATGCAAGGCGCAGCTGACATGCTGACAACCCTTTGCATTCCTTTTGAAATGACTGTTGTGTCTGCGCATCGCACACCCGATCGCATGCTTGACTATGCGAAAAGTGCCAGCCAACGCGGCTTGAAAGTGATTATAGCTGGCGCTGGCGGTGCCGCACACCTGCCTGGAATGGTTGCTGCGTCTACCCCACTTCCTGTGATTGGCGTACCCATCAAAAGCAGTAACTCCATCGACGGATGGGATTCCATTTTATCCATCTTACAGATGCCTAAAGGGGTGCCTGTTGCAACTGTCGCTCTCGATGGTGGCGCAAATGCTGGCATCCTTGCTGCACAAATCATCGGTGCCAGTGACCCAGAGGTCCAAGCGCGCATTGTAGATTACAAAGAAGGACTCAAAGGCTTGGTTGAAGACATGGCTAAGCATGTGGAGGACGGCAAGTCCTAGACCCATCAAAACGGATTTGATGCCTGTTTAAAGCCCCTTGAGAAAGGTCACCAAGGATTCCTTTTTCCGATTGGCCACAGGTACTGTGCTTTCATCCTTTAACAAAAGGTAACCGCCATCAGCCGTAACATAACGGGTCACATAGGCCATGTTGACCAAATGCGATTTATGGATGCGCTTGAAGCCCATGGGGACAAGCAGGTTCTCATACTCTTTCAAGGTTTTCGAGGCAATGTACTTTTTGCCTCCCCACAAGTAAAACGTGGTGTAATTGCTGGTGGATTCACAATGCATGATCTCATTGACGGAGAGGATGTACAAACCATCTGAACTAGAAATCACCATTTTCTTGTTCTCTGATGCCAAGTTCGATTGCAGAACTGACAAGCTGCCTTGATTGCCCTCACTGTTGAGTTCAGCCTTTCGCACCGCTTTGACCAACTCTTCAGGGTCAACAGGTTTCAATAAGTAATCCAAGGCAGAGAATTTGATGGCCCGCAAGGCATACGCCTCATGTGCTGTGACAAAAATCACGGACCCTTGCCACTGTGGCTCATCAACATTGATCCGATCAAGCAAGGCGAAACCTACTTCGCCACCCAAGTGGATATCTAAAAACACGATGTCTGGCTGTACCTCAATCAAAAGATCCCATGCCTCATCCACGGTAGACGCCTCCCGTATGTCGGTGACTTCCAAACAGAATAGCTCAAGCTTAGCGCGCAGAGCAGATCTGCTTTGCGCTTCATCATCCAGTATCAATGCGGTCAATCTCATGCTTTAATGTAGGTACTTAATCCCATTCACGATGCAACGGCAACACAAGGGTTACCATCGTTCCTTCATCCAAATCTACAGTAGATACGGTATGTGGCTTGCCTGTTTCCTGACTGAGGGCTGCCAATCGTCGTGCAAGGATGTCAGTTGCTGCCGATCGTTTCTCCCCTTCATCACCTGAAGCCAGCTTCATGGCTGCTTGGCGACCAATGCCATTGTCCTCCACCGTGACAATCATGACATGCTGATCAGCGGGATCGATGCGGTAGGTTAATTTCACGTAGCAATCGGCATTGCCAGCCTGCATTTTTGGTCTGAGGCCATGCAAGATGGCGTTTTCAACCAAGGGCTGAAGCATCATGGGCGGAATGCGTGCATCCTCCATCAAACCTTCGTCCATTTCAACCACCGATTGAAAACCATCCGAAAATCGCATTTGCTCCAAGGCAATGTAATGGCTGAGGGATGTTGACTCTCTGGTTAAGTCAACCCAGCCATGGTCTGCACTCTCCAAGGTGTAGCGCATCAATTTGGCAAATTTATTGAGGTACGTGATGGCCACCTTGGGTTGGTTTTTCAACACAAAGGCAGAGATGCTTTCCAGGGCATTGAAGGTGAAATGCGGGTTCATCTGCAAGCGCAATGCCATGCGCTCAAGTTGCATTTTTTCCTTGTCCCAATGGCGTTTTTCCCGCCGTCTTTGCATGGAAATCCACAGGATATAGCCCCCAATCATCAGCAGCATAAAGGCTGTTGGGCCCATAACCCACAGGTCCATCCACCAGGGTGGCAATACCATGATCTGATGATGCAAATCCTTTGCCCCAGACGCCATGACATGGATGTCATGCGGACCCGCAGACAGACCAATCAAATTCAGCCGACGACCTCTGCCCATTTGCACCGTGTCACCGCCATCCATGACATAGGACATGGACAACATATCAGGCTGATTCAAGCCTTTCAGGCCAATTCTTAGCCACAAATCCTGGCCAAAGCTGGGCTTCAATACACTTTGCTCAAACAACACCACAGCTGGCTTGAGGGAGTTGGCAATGCGCCGTTTACTTGTCTGACTGTACCAACCAAGCCTGTCATAGGATAGCAGGGCACCCAAATCCAATGCTTGGCCATCGAGGGCCTTTGCTTTGGCTGTTTGCCACTGGCCTTTGAGCCATTGTGATTGGCCAAATTCCCCGACAGCTACCACGGGTTCCCCCTGGCCCTTGATCAATTGCTTAATGACACCCGGACCAGGTGATGGCAGGGCACTCAGGCGTTGCAAACCGGCTGAAAACAAGCCTTGGTTGGTGACCAACCAGACTGAGTCTGATCGCAGTGGAAGCATGTGTTGAATGTGCCCGATGTGCACATATTGGCTGCGCAAATCGTACCAGGTTGACACATCATGAATCCGAAGCATGTCGCCCTCATTACCCACAGCCATGAACAATCCCCCAGCACCAGTTGTGATAGCTGCCTGCACCGATTCAATGGTCGCGCCGCCAAGGCCATGCATTCTAACACCTTCCCCATCTTCCCTGATATGCCAGAGACCGCTTTCCCCGTAAAGCCACAGTCGATCGCCATTGGCTGTTGGTATGCCTCGATGGTAGCCCTTGATGGCGGGCTGCAACAAGCGCCAACCACCGTCAACCAATTGCTCCAACCCGTTGTCCGTGATAGCCAACCAACTTTCGCCCAAAGGCATGGACGCTGAGACCATGCCATCACGCAGGGCCGTCCACTGTCCAGCCACATTGCGCATCCAAAGTCCTTCCGCTGAAGACAGCATCAAAGCACCATGAGCCATGGTGAGCTGGTAGGCTTGATTCATGCCTTCGATGGGTTCTGCCTGCCACGTTGTGCCAAGAATTTGCCTTCTGTACACCCCTTGAGGGCTCAAAGCAAAGACCTCACCCATGCCGCTGTTGACGATGTCAATACAAGGACCAAAAGTCCATGAACTGTCGTTGAGAAAGGCTGTGCCTTCCCTTGTTATTAAGCCTTGATCTGAGCCAATCCACACATCCCCATTAGGAAATACCTCAATGCAGGCGTCATAACGTGGAACCGTTTGATCTGCCCAATCCATCCGGGTCATTTGTTGGCCATCATGGCGATAAATACCCTGACTGGCAGTGCTCATCCACACGCGACCCATGTCATCCAGGGCCATGTCCGTCACTTGCAAACCTTGACCACTGACAGAGGTTGGCAAGGATTCTGCTCGAAGTCCAAATGTGATGGCCTGACCTGACAAATCAGGCAGATTCATCAGGGTGAGCAAGGCAATGGCAGGTAACAGGGCTGATCGCATAGGGGATGCAAGGTCGGACATTTCGTGGCAAGCTCAGCGCATCATAAATGATTGCTGACGGCTGTGAATCTCTGCATTGCGACTCCTTTGCAGCATGTCAATCTCACCCTGGACCACATGCCGCATGCTCTCTTTGCTCTGTTTACCTGTCGGCTTGTTCGCACAACCACGCATGGATCCCAACCAACTCTGCCATCCCATCAAAGGATGGGCAATAACGGGCAGCCACATGGGCTACCCGCCGGGCATACAAAACCTTCGTGTAAGCTGGCAAGGAGAGGCAATGGATACTTACCTCGGTGCCATGGCCTTGACCAACCAGTGGCAAGCAGGCATTGCCAGCCAGGTGCAACTCACGGCCGATCAACAACTGACCGTGGGGCTTCATTGGTATGCGCAAGCACTGCACTTGCACAGCCACTGGGTTCTGAAAAGCAAGCAGGTCACCTGGCATGCACAGTGGTTGACGCGGGGCAACATGAACCACGCATCCTTGACCAGCATCAGCAGGATGCCCTCTGGATGGCGAGTCATCATTGCATCAGCCATTCAAGCCAACCAACAAGGCCTTTGGACCGTCGGTGTCGCCAGCGACAATGGGCCCTTGCTGGGCTTGTACGGCTCGTCCAATGGGCAATGGGTCAGCGCATGGCAATGGGACGCATGGCGACTGGACATTGGCTTTTCCTTGTGGGGGCCATGGTCTTCTGTGGACTACCTGCCAGGGCTCAGCAACACAAGCAAGCGAGTCCCCTGAGTGAAGCCTGCTTCCAGCGTTACATTCAACTCCACCCTAACCACCACTTCAACCAAAGGGACTCCGTGGAGGCCCTTTTAACATCCTGGCAAGATCAGCCCTTGTACATCGGCGCTTGGCCCATCGATCGCTACGTAGACATTCCCTTCCTTTCACCCTGGTCCGCCTTCAAGCTGGGGGCATTTGTTGCACAAATGGGCCTACCCACTGACGCCCTCGCATGGCTTGCCATGGAGATGGACAGCTTAGAAATCGCTGGCATGCAGGGCCTTTTTAGCACAACCAGGGGGCGGCGTGAGTTCGAAAACCCAAGCCATCGCCTCATCGGCTGTTCTTGGTCAACTGCATCAGGCTTATTGCCACTGATTGCTTACGATGCTTGGCGAATAGGTCGCCAATTGCAATGGCCTGGCCTTGTCAGACTGGGCCCTGATGCATCCTTTGCGCTTCAGGCTGACCCATGGGTCTTTTCACGCAGCACCCATGGCGTCCTACATGCCTCATGGTCCAATCAGACCAATACTTGGGGCCTGTTTCATGGCTTAGAACAAATAGGCTGGCAGCATCAATTGCGCAACCAAACATTCATCCTCAGCCATTGGGGCGACAAACAAGGGTTGGCAGGAGGGCAGCTCACCGTTTTGCTTCGAGGCCCCTTGCTCTTCAGGCTTGCTGGGGAGCGGCCGCAGATTAGCCTGCCATTGGTTGACAGCCCCTGGCGCAGAACGCAACGACCGGGCATGGATCTGACAATCCCCTATTGGGGTGGTGACCTTCAGCTGTGGCACCGACCTGGACGCGGAGGCATTCGATGGCAAAGCCAACGGTTCAACCTGCAATGGCAGCAATCTGAAGGCCAACAAAGCCTGAGCCTCCAAAGCCTTCACCCACATGGTAGCGCACAAATCATACTTGGGGACCTATCCGGTGCATCCCTAGCATTGCAAAGGCATTGGTCCGCGTGGAGACTGCAAAGTGCAGCCGGGTATCTGAGTGGGCATGCCAGCAAAATGTGGCATGGGGATCCCTTGGGGATGCGGTCAGCCGGTTACTACCTGCAAATAGGCTTGACACATCAAGGCTTGGTCAAAGGCAAAATAGTGGGTCGATTCAGGCCCAGCGGATGGTCTGGACGGCTGGTTATTCAAGTGGACTTGAACAAGGCCTTCCATTCAGACCAAAAATCAGGAAAGCTCTTACTCACTGATGACTCGCCCGTGATTTGAAGGGGTTGAACCAAGGACATCAAGGCCCATGCAAAGGCCATGCGATGGTCGCCCGACGCATCCACCGACAAGCTCTGATCGGACGGCTGCCACTCCCTGGCATCCAAGGCAATGGTTTCAATTCCCACATCAGCCATCACATTGAGCTGCTTTAAAGCATCCTTCAAGGCCCTCATGCGATCAATTTCCTTGCCCATCAAGGTTGACAAGCCTGAGAACTGCGCCTCCACGCCCAATGCCACCGAGGCCATCACCAAAGGCTGTGCAAGATCTGGTTGCTCGCGCAAATCCAAGTCCCACAGCATCTGTGGCTTGCCCGGGTGTATCACCAAGCTGTTTGCTTCATGGGTCACGCGGAAACCAAGCATCAGTCCCCAATCAATCCATGCAGCATCCCCTTGCAGGCTGTCTGCATTCAGGTTCAAGCGCAATGTCTTGCCCTCAATCACTGCTGCTAAAGCAAAAACAATGGCTGAACTCCAATCAGGTTCAGGCGGCCAAGTTTCAGGATTCACCCATTGCGACATCTGCACGTAAGGCAAGCTCACCATGTCGCTCATGTCCGGTAAAATCAAGGGCTCAGCCATCCGAGGCTCAATCAAGAGCAAAGCCGAGGCAAATTGTGATGACACATTCATGGCCATGTCAATGCGCCCACCGGACAGCGGTTGGCCTGCAATTTGCCAGCCATGATCGACACGATGCAGGCTAGCACCCATTTGTTTCAATGCACTGACTAAGGGTTCAATGGGACGCTGCAACAGGCGCTGACTACCGGTCAATAAGATGTGTTTACCTGGCATGGAGGCCCAATAAGCCATCCCAAACCTGAATGCGGTACCAGCCTCCCCAGCTTGAGCCACCTCTGTAGCTGTCAAGACCTGGTGCATGGCTTGTATGTCCTCCGACCAGGTCTCATCAGGCGCAGGCAATGGCATGGCCATCACAGCGCGTTTGACCATGATTCTGTTAGCTAAGCTCTTGGACCACGGTAACTTAGGATGCCACATGATGTGCTATGACTGAGTGAACATCCTTTGCTTGAACCTCTGTCATAGCAATGCCTTTACCAATGCCAACTGAGAGGGAAAGCATCACCTTGGATTTTGACCGTTTTTTATCAGACTGCAGCGCCTCCCACAACCCCTCCGTGAAGGTGCAGCGTGGCCAGTGTCGATCAAGCACTGCATGAATGGCCGCCACATCATCGGGATCAATCAATGCAAGATTTTCAGCCATGGCAACCTCCATCCATAGGCCTGATGCCACAGCATCACCGTGTGAAACCTGGCCCTGAGAAACCGTTTCTATGGCATGTGCTAAGCCATGACCAAGGTTCAAAGCTTTGCGGGAATCGCTGTTCTCAAATGGGTCGGCCGTGACCGCTTGGATCTTAACCTGAGCCGCCATGTCGATCATTGATCCACTGTCGCGCAAATGCGTAAGGCCTTGCACAGCCTCCCAAAGTTCTCCGCCGGACAGGATGGCATGCTTGACCACCTCAGCAAAGCCCGCCCTGAATTGCTCATCAGGTAAGGTGCTTAGAAACCCAGGCCAAATGGCCACATAGACCGATTCAAGAAAGCAGCCTGCTAAATTTTTCACACCAAAGACATTGACACCATGCTTGCCACCAATGCCTGCGTCCACCATGCCTAACAAGCTGGTAGGAATGCTTACATGGGCGATGCCACGCATGAAGGTAGAAGCTAACATGCCACCCAAATCCGTGACCACACCGCCACCCAGGGAAATCAACAAAGACTGCCTGTCTGCCCCCGTTTCTAACAGGGACATCCAGCATTGCTCAACGATGGCCATGCTTTTCGATTCCTCACCAGGATCAACCTCCAACACCTCACATTGAGCAAGCGCGGGAACTTGTGACATGAGCTCTGGCAAGCAATGCGTCAATGTGTTGCTGTCAACCAAGACATGCACCGTTGAAAAGGGTTCATCCAATTGATCCAGCCATTGCTGAAAATCAGCCAAGACATGCTCGCCTAATCTGACAGGCCCGAAGAAGAAATTGTCCCATTGCATGGCACAAAGTTGCCACTTTTTGGAAGGGCAGCGCAGTATATTTGAACCAAGTATTTTTCAGCATGGCCTTGGATTTTCAAAACACCCAGATAGCCTTCGCTTCCAAGCGAAGCAATGACCTCCGGCAAAGCGCCCTTTTGTTTCGGTTGATGGCCAGCCCTAGATTGGTGGCATTGAGCCAACAACTCACCCGCTTCGCTTTCTGGCTTCACCTACCCGTTAATGGGCTGATCAAATCCACTGTTTTCAAACAGTTCTGTGGCGGGGAATCTGTGACCAGTTCCATCCCCGCGGCAAGGGTGTTGTGGCAACAAGGTGTCGGCGCCATTCTAGACTATTCCGTAGAGGGTCAAGAAAGCGAAACGGCTTTTGAAGCATCAGCAAACACCATCATGGAGACCATTCAATTGGCTGCCGTGGAAGAAGGTGTGCCCTTATCTGTGTTTAAAATGACAGGCTTAGCCAGCGCAGACTTACTGTGCAAGGTCAGCTCACAAGAGGCCCTCAATGCAACGGAAACCCAGCAATGGCAAGCAGTCAAGCAACGCGTGAATCGCATCACACAACTGGCTGAAGACCTGGATGTCCCCTTGATGGTTGATGCAGAAGAGTCCTGGATTCAGGATGCCATTGATCAATTGGTGCATGAAGCCATGAAGGCTCACAACCGAAACAAGGTCATCATCATGAACACCATACAATGCTACCGAATAGGCCGCGTGGAGTACCTCAAACAAGCCCTTGACCAGGCAGCTCAGGACGGCATCCATTACGGGGTGAAGTTGGTGCGTGGTGCCTACATGGAAAAGGAACGGAAACGAGCCAAATCCATGGGATACCCTTCGCCTATTCAGCCAGACAAAGCTGGATCTGACAAGGAGTTCAATCACTGTACACAAGTCATGCTTGATGCAATTGGCACCGCAAAGGAACCGGGAAAGGCCGCCTTGGTGATTGCCTCACACAATGAATCAAGCAACGCAATGGGCGTGCAAAGCTTGGAAGATCGTGGGTGGAAACCTGGCCAGGCACCTGTGTGGTTTGCTCAGCTCTATGGCATGAGTGACCACCTCAGTTTCAATTTGGCCGCGGCCCATCACCCAGTGGTCAAGTACCTGCCTTTTGGTCCCGTGAAAAAAGTGATGCCCTACCTCTTTCGACGGGCAGAAGAAAACACCAGCATCAAGGGCCAAACAGGCCGTGAGCTGCAGTTGATTCAACAAGAATTACGGCGTCGATCAATCGACAAGTCCTAGCTCCAACATGACCACAGAGTCACCCCTGACCTCAAACAAGGCATCCATGGGTTCATCCTTCCATGTGAGCTCAATGCGGTACCTGGGGTAAGCCACGTCATGCCTTGTGCTGGTAAGCGATTTAGAAAAATCCACATCGCCACGCAACAAAAAAGCGCCCAACAGATTGCTATCACCCTGGTAGTTTACTTGCCAAGCTGACAAGGCTTCACCTTCTGCATGCCAAGATTTGCGATGCAAGTCAGCCAATACCCGTTGATTGGGAAAATAGGTGCACTGAATATCTCTATCTCCAAAGAAAAAATACGAGATAGCGATTCCAAGCACCAAGCCAACAGCGTAGCGGGTGAATCGTTCAAAAAATGTTGTCATACCAGAAGACTCAAGGGTGTTGAAGGGAGGTTAAATCGGTCTGCCATGTCCTGGTCTGTAAGGGTTCCATGAAAGGCATAGACTGAAGGTCGAAGGTTGTCATTGAGCCGCAGTGCTTGACCCAAGCCCCCCATGTTGGCAATCTCATGGCAGAGCGGTGAAGTCAAGTTGTTCAAGGCAAAGGAAGCGGTCCGGGCTACCCGAGAGGTGATGTTTGGCACACAAAAGTGCACCACTTGGTGGCGTGTGTACACGGGCGCATCCCAGGTGGTCACTTCTGAGGTTTCAAAGCATCCACCGTGATCGATACTGATGTCCACGATGAGGGATCGGGGTTTCATTTTCATGACCATGTCCTCAGACACAACAACCGGGGTTCTTCCCTGAATAGGTCGCATGGCTGCAATGGCTACATCACAGCGTTCAAGGGCTTTTGCGAGGATTTGTGGCTGCAAAGTGCAGGTGTAAATTCCATGCCCAACTTGATCGGTCAAGGCCTTGATTCGTGTCAACGATGCATCAAACACCTTGACCGATGCCCCCATGGCTGTCGCCAATTTAGCGGCAACGGTTCCCACCGTACCCGCACCAATGATGACCACGTCTGTTGGTGGCACGCCTGTGATACCTCCCATGACATAGCCCTTGCCATCAGACCAGGTTGAGAGGTACTCCATGGCCACAGTGATGGCCTGATTGCCTGCAATTTCAGCCATGCTCCGGATGAATGGGGCTCTGCCCTGCTTATCCTTGATGCCGCCATAGGAAATAGCTGTCATCTGCTTGTCTACCATGGCTTGTAAGTAGGCCTTGGTGAGCATGTTTGGCTGCAGCACAGAAAAAAGAATTTGCTTACCTGGCATTAGGCTCAACTCATCTTTTGATGGGGGCTCAACCTTGAGCAACATGGGGCATTGAAAGACCGTTTGCCTGTCATCTGCAATCTGTGCGCCAGCCTCTGAATAGGCATGATCGCTGTACCTGGCTGCCATGCCTGCTCCCCGTTCCACAATCAATTCATGACCCTGTGACACAAGCATGTGCACACCTTCCGGGGTGATAGCTACTCGATTTTCAGCCAATGACGTCTCCAAGGGAACGCCAATTTTCATGGAATGGTAAGACTGTTTGGTCAACAATCGCTCTTCTTGGGTTGCGTATGTGGGGTCTACTTGCATGCTCATGATTGGCTAAGGGTCACCTGTCTCGCGCCATCCTCTAGGACGACAATGGACACAGTAACCACGTTTTCAGGCATCAAGGTCGGGATTTTCTCCGACCATTCAATCCAACAGGGCTGTCCTGATGCAAAATAATCAGACAAACCCAGATTTTCAGCTTCAGATTCGTTGTCCAACCGGTAAAAGTCAAAGTGGTGTACAATGCCAATGCTTGGCACCACATAATCATGACACAAGGCATAAGTTGGGCTGGAACCCCGGTCCAAGGAACCCATGGCTTTCAACCAATGGGTGATAGCCGTTGTCTTTCCCGCTCCCATTTCACCTTCGATGGCAACCAGACCATGCAATGAATCAGACAGACGCATTGCCCACCCTTCCCATTCGTGGGGGTCATGCATCAAACTGACATCGAGGACTTGGCTCATGGAGCGAAATTAGTCCAGAAGTTGTGGTTTACCGATTTGAGTTAACCCTTAGGGACTAAATGCGCCAAGGGTATCATCAATTCCTCCATGGACATGCCACCATGTTGATAGGAACCAGCAAATTGCCCTGCATAGCGATGGAATTGATTGGGGTAAACAAAGAAATCTGTACCCCCAGCAAAAATGATTTGATCACCCAAAGCGACACTGGGAAGGCCTATGCTTTCCGGTTTCACTGCCAAGGGAACCTCCTTGTCCTTGAATTGCAAACCACGTCCCACTTTGTAACGCATGTTTGCACTGATTTCCTTAGGGCCCTTCACCTGGATGGCCTTGTCAACAGACAACGTGCCATGATCGGTGGTGACAATGAGTTCATAACCCTCATCAGCCAGGGCATTGACCCAGTGCCTCAGTGGTGAGTTTTTCCACCAACCATGGGTCAGGGCTTTGAATCCCCGGTCATCGGTGGCCAAATCTTTGACAATGCTCTGGTCCGTCTTTGCATGGGAGATGCGATCCACAAAATTGACCACCAAGCCAACCAAGGATTTACCCTTGACCTGATGCCACTGGTCCACCCATTGCTTTTCTGCCTGTGCATTACTCAACTTGCCATAGGCAGGTTTGCTCAGTCCTTTGCGGCTTGCCCAATCTTGAAAAAACAGGGCCTCATGCGCATTGCGGCCAGGCTTTGTATCCAATACATCCTTCACCCACTTGTCTGGGTATCGCTTAGCAATGTCAGCCGGCAACATGCCTGCAAACATGGCATTGCGTGCATACTGCGTGGCAGTTGGCAGCATGCTAGATACCACCATTTGCTCTTTCACCCGGAAAGAATCGGTAAAAAATGGTTGGATGTCATGCCAATGGTCCAAGCGCAAATTGTCAATGACCAGCAGCACCACCTTCCGTCCTTCGTGAAGCAAGGGTGACACATAGCGATCTAAAATCTGGTGGCTGAAGTCACAAGGGGCATCCTGACTGGTGATCCACTGAGGGTAATTCTTTGCATAGAATCGAATGAATAATCGGTTGGCTTCCTCCTTTTGGTAGGTAAGCATGGGTCGCATGGACTCCGCATCACTGCCCTCAAGTCGGCGTTCCCAATCGATCCATTCCTGGTAAATGGCCTGCCAATCATCCCATGAGTCGGCTGTGGAGATTTTCTCCGTCAATGCTGCAAAGGATGCGCGGTAGGTTTCCACACTGCGCCCCTCAATCAATCGCTTCCTCCCTAATACACGCGTCAATGACGCCAGGACTTGCCTTGGCTGGACGGGCTTAAGCAGGTAATCTGCAATGGCCTCACCAATGGCGTCCTCCATCACACCATCTTCCTCACTTTTAGTGATCATGATGATGGGGACATTGGGTGCCTTGCGGTGCATGATTGGCAAGCAATCCAAGCCTGTTTGACCAGGCATGTGCTCATCGAGCAAGACGCAATCAAAGGGTTGGCCATCCATGAGTTCAATGGCCTCTGCCCCGCTCGAAGCCGTGGTTACATGGTAACCCTTTCCCTCCAAGACCATCACATGTGGCTTAAAGCTTGCTATTTCATCATCTACCCAAAGAATCTTTCCTTGCTCCATATTGGCTTTGCTTACCTTTGTCATTCAATTATTGGCCATGATTACCCAGACCAACAAGTTCAAACTATTCAACGACCCAATCTATGGTTTCATTGCCATACCATCTGCATTGGTCTTTGATCTTATTGAACATCCAACTTTTCAGCGCCTTCGTCGCATCAGCCAATTAGGGCTGAGCAGCTTGGTTTACGCTGGTGCTAATCACACCAGATTCCATCACGCCTTGGGTTCGATGCATCTGATGCAACGTGCTATCCACGTGTTACAAAGCAAGGGTCATGCCATTTCTGATACAGAAGCAGAAGCTGTCTTTGTGGCCATCCTGTTGCATGACATCGGCCATGGGCCCTTTTCCCATGCCCTAGAGAACAGTTTGGTTGACAATGTGTCCCATGAAAGCATTTCAACCATGCTGATGGCTAAACTCAACAAGGACATGGGTGGCAAACTTGACATGGCCATTGACATCTTTCGAGACAAGCACCCCAAACGTTTTCTCCATCAGCTGATCTCCTCGCAGCTAGACATGGACCGGCTGGACTACCTCAAGCGGGACGCCTTCTACACGGGTGTTGTGGAAGGGGTTATCAACTCAGAGCGGTTACTTGCCATGCTCAATGTGGCAAACAATGAATTGGTGATGGAGCAAAAGGGCATCACATCCATTGAGAAATTCCTTGTCAGCCGCAGCCTAATGTACTGGCAAGTCTACATGCACAAGACTGTCCTCTCTGCAGAGTACATGCTAGCCCAAGTGCTCAAACGGGCCAATGAACTGGCTCAAAGTGGCACGGAACTCTTTGCTGGCAAATCCTTGGCCTTCTTTCTGGCCCACCGACCCAACAAGCAAGACTTCATGGACAACCCTGAGGTTCTGGAGGCCTTCACCCTGTTGGATGACGCAGACATCACAGGGGCCATGAAGCAATGGATGCATTTCGATGATCCAGTATTGAGCCAACTCTGCACCCGACTCATCAACCGTCAGCTTTTCCAGGTACGCTTCCTTGAGCAGGATGTCAGTGAGCAGCAGCGGAGCTATTTGGCAACAAGTATCCACAAGGCTCATGGCATTCCCATGGATCTCACAGGGCAATTCATGCTAGAAGGTGTCGCCAGCAATGCCACCTACAGGTCTGACTCCCAGGAGATAAAGATTCTTAAACGCAATGGTGAGGTGATCCCTTTAACCAAGGCATCAGAAATCCTTCCGATCAGCGTTTATACCCATACCATCATCCGACCCTTCATTTGTTGGCCAAAAAACATTCCATGGAAGGACTGAATATCAGTACATTTTCCGAAATCAGCTTGACTCAACTGACCCATTGCCTGGGGATTCCATGCCCTGAAAATCAGGAGGGTCTCGTCATCAATGCAGCCTGTGGAATCGGTCATGGACGACCTGGCTCAGTGACGTTTTTGGCGCAGGGAAAGTACCAACGGCTGGTGAAGGACTCCAAGGCTTCTGTCTTGATCACTGATCACGGCAAGGGCAAGGGCTTCCCTGGGCTGGTCTTGCATGTGCCAAACGCCTATGTGGCATGGGCTCAATGCCTTGAACTGGTTGCAAAGGATTTCAGTCCATGGCTGTCTGGGATCCATCCAGAAGCCCATGTCCATCCAAGCGCAATCATCGCGCCCAATGCCAGCATTGGCCAAGGCGTAACCATTGAAGACCATGTGGTGATTCATCCCGGTGTCGTTGTCTACCCTCATTGCCATATTGGCTCAAACAGCATCCTTCATGCCAATGCAAGCATCGGTGCAGACGGCTTTGGTTTTGCGCCAGATCCAAGCGCCAAACAGCTCTGGCACAAGATCCCTCACATTGGAGGGGTGCACATTGGTCGCCATGTGGAGATCGGCGCAAACACCTGCATTGACCGAGCTGTCGTTGGACAAACTGTGATTGGGGAAGGGACAAAAATTGACAACCTCTGCCAGATTGGTCACAACGTCATCCTTGGGGAGCAATGCATCATTGCAGCACAAGTAGCCATCGCTGGCTCAGCCACAATTGGTAACGGGGTTCGAATTGGTGGCCAGTCAGGGATTGTAGGCCACATCAATATTGGCGATCATGTCAGCATTGGCGGGGGCTCTGGCGTGACCAAGTCGATTGCTGATGGGCAATCTGTCATGGGCTATCCAGCACTGCCTGTTGAAGAATTTAGACGGAACTTTGCAGCCTCAAAAACTCGGCAGGCAAAGTGACCCAAAACCAACTCCAAAAACCCTTGACACTCAGCGGTCATGGCATCCATAGCGGAAAGCCATGCAAGCTGACAATATCCCCAGGAGAGGTGGGTTCTGGCTATGTTTTTCAGCGCTTAGACCTTGAGGGGCAGCCGGATTTTTCTCCCAGCGCCAAAGATGTGGTTGCCACAGATCGTCGAACCAGCCTCTCAAACGGAACCTTCACCATTGACACTCCAGAGCATTTGCTCGCAGCCTTGATAACATCTGGCATCTTGGATGCTCATGTCGCCATGGATGCATCAGAGGTGCCTATTTTGGATGGCAGTGCAAAGCCATGGATCGAAGCCATTGAGGATGCAGGCCTTCAAGCCATGGGCGACATGCCTATGCTGCAACTGCCTCATGCTATCCGGGTGGAAGATGAAGCAACTGGCGCATGGGCAGAGGCCGTCCCAAGCCGGCAACCCACGGTGCAATGCACTCTCAGTGACAATCTAGCCTGTGTTGGTCCTTTGCATGCCCAATGGAAATGGTCATCTGACGCAAGCTTTAAATCAAGCATCGGTCAGGCCAGAACATTCACCATGTCAAGCCAGTTGATCAAATTGGCAGAGCGCGGATTACTCCAAGGCGCTGACAAAGATGCCGGTGTCGTCATCATTGACAAGTCCCTCAATGCGAGCTCATGGAACCAGCTCAATGACTTGTTCCATGTCACCTGCGAACATTCAGAAGCCCTTGGCGCACACCCATTGACCCCATTGCGCATGGACAATGAGCCTTCTGCCCATAAACTCTTAGACATGATAGGCGATCTAGCGCTTGTCGGACAACCTGTTAGCGCGGATATCCGTACTTTTAGACCCGGTCACCACATCAACACCAAACTTGCACTCAAGATCATGGATACAGTGAAAGCTTTCAAGAACATACCCATCTACGACATCACGGAAGCACCATTGCTGGATGTCACTGCCATTCAGGAGATTCTTCCCCATCGCCCGCCATTCTTGTTGGTTGACAGAATCATCAAGCAAAGCGCTGAGGAGATTGTCGGCATCAAGGCCGTGACAATAAATGAGTCATTTTTTCAAGGCCACTTCCCTGGATCCCCTGTGATGCCAGGTGTTCTACAACTTGAAGCCATGGCACAAGTTGGCGGCATTCTTGCCTTGGCTACCGTTCCTGACCCAGAGAACTACCTCACCTATTTTTTGAAAATGGACAAGGTGAAATTCAGAAACAAGGTGACTCCTGGCGACACCCTTATCTTCCATTTGGTATTTGAAGGCCCCGTTCGTCGAGGCATTCATGTCATGCATGGCAAGGCCTACGTTGGCAACAAAATAGCTTGCGAAGGCATATTCACCGCCATGATCACCAAGGACAAGTAGGCCTATGCCCCAAATCTCCCCCCTTGCTTCTGTGCATCCTGATGCGCAATTAGCCAGCGATGTCACCATCGATGCCTTTGCTGTCATTGAAAAGGATGTCCACATCGGTCAAGGATCATGGATAGCTAGCCATGCGACTGTTCTCAATGGCACCCGCATGGGCAACTGTTGCCAGGTATTCCATGGCGCAGTGGTTGGCGGCATTCCCCAAGATCTCAAATTTGAAGGCGAGGACAGTCAGCTACTCATTGGTAATCATGTTGTCATTCGAGAATACGCCACCCTCAATCGAGGAACCAAAGCCTATGGCAAAACGGAAATTGGTGACCATAGCTTAATCATGGCCTATTCACATGTTGCCCATGATTGCATCATTGGAGAGCATGTCATTCTTGTCAACTCCGTGTCCCTTGCAGGGCATGTAGTCATTGGTGACTGGAGCATCTTAGGTGGCCTTTCCGCCGTGCATCAGTTTGTCCATATTGGCGAGCATGTCATGGTTGGCGGCGGATCCATGGTTAGAAAGGACATCCCACCATTCATCACAGTAGCCAGAGCCCCGCTTGCATTTGACGGGGTCAACTCCATTGGCATGAAGCGGAGAGGCTTCAGCCATGAACGCATTGACCGCATTCAATCAACCTACCGATTGCTGTACCAATCTGGACGCAATGTCACTCAGGCAAAGGAGGCCCTGAAAGACAACAAAGACCCAGACAGCCAGGCCATCCTGGATTTTATCGCAAAATCTGAACGTGGCATTTTGCTCAAATCCTGAGCCATGGCCCTTCAGCTATCTAACTTAAGTAAGACTTTTGGCAGCCAACAAGTGATTCCACCACTTGTTATGTCATTCTCACCAGGGGATCGCGTGGCCATACTTGGCAGCAATGGATCTGGCAAAAGCACACTGATTCAACTCCTTGCAGGCAATATCCAGGCTAGCACCGGCAGCTTTTTGCTCAACGGCGTTGACCCGGTCATCAGCCACACCGGCCCAGAAGTCGACCTGCTTGACATGCTTACGGTGCAAGAAGCCTTAGATTTTCATGAAAAATTAAGGCCAATGCGGCACTTCGTTAGCTTCAAAAACTTGGACTTGCCTTCCTCTGCTCAACACAAACGAATCAAGCAACTTTCCAGTGGCATGAAGCAGCGCGTCAAGCTGGCATTGGCTATTTGGACCGAAGCTGATGTGCTTTTGTTGGATGAACCCTGCAGTCATTTGGATGCTTTTGGAATGGCTTGGTACAATGAACAACTGCTCAATAACCTTGCTGCCACACCTAGGCACACCCATCGCATCGCCCTCATTGCTTCCAATCACCACCCAGAGGAAGTAAAGCATTGCGAGCGCGCAATCAATCCAGCGGGAGAGCATGTAACTTTACCTGGTTCCAATACCCTTACACCGAACAACTAATACAACAGCAATGGCTTCAACATCAGACATCAAAAATGGCATGTGCATACACTTCAACCATGCGCCTTACCAAATCATGGAATTTCTCCACGTAAAGCCTGGCAAAGGCGCCGCCTTTGTTCGGACCAAACTTCGAAATCTCAATGATCGTCGCGTTCTTGAGCACACATTCCCCTCTGGCACCAAGCTGGAAGAGGTCAACATTGAAATCAGAACCTACCAGTACCTATACAACGATGGCTCTGATTACCATTTCATGAATGTGCAAACCTTTGAGCAAATCCCTATGGCAGAGGCATTGATCAATGCCCCCAAGCTCTTGAAGGATGGCATGGAGTGCAAGGTGATGTTCCACGTAGATGAGGACCGCCCCATGAGTGTGGATCTACCTAAAGCCGTCAGCCTTGAAGTCACCTACACGGAGCCAGGCCTGAAAGGCGATACAGCCACCAACACAAACAAACTTGCGACTGTTGAAACTGGCGCTGAAATCAAGGTGCCTTTGTTCATCAACACCGGTGATTCGATCGTTGTCCTTACTGCTGATGGCAGCTACAAGGAGCGCGCAAAGAAGTAAAGCAACTCTCCATTAAAAAAAGCCCTCCAATGGAGGGCTTTTTTTTGACCAAAACATCAATGGCACAAGCCATCACCACCCTGGGGTTTTTTATTGCAGGCATCAGCGAGACAAAAAACTCAAGCAATAAAAAAGCCGCCCCTTTCGGGGCGGCTTCAAAGTCAATAGACTACCAGATTAGTTCACGTCCCAGAAGATGGGAGAGGTGTCGTCATCGTTGCCACCGCGAGCGGCTTCAACATTGGTAGTGTTCAATGAGTACTCGTCGATGCCATAAGACATACGCAAAGGCGTCACACGCTGAGCTTCGTTAGCAATGTTCATTGCAGGTGCATCATACATGCGCTGCGTTGACCAAGCTTCGTTACCACGTGAGTACATAGCAAGCCACTTCTGTGTACCAAGAATTGTTTTCCAATTCGTGGCATCATAAGTAACACCTGTCTGTGCCAAGTAGGCCGCTGCATCAGTAAGCGATCCGCCCCAAGCAAGAATAGATTCAGCAACAGCCGCGTCGTACAACGCAGCAGCAGTCAAGCCACCAACAGAGTAACCGCGAGAAGCAGCATCAGCAAGCAAGAATAGAACCTCTACATTGTCAATCAACATTGCAGGACGCGAAGCGTTCTCCAAAGCTGTGCCAGGTTGAGAGTGCAAGTTGTAAGACGACTGCAAACCATAAGCAGCACCGATGACAGAATCGCTTCCGCCAAGGTTCTTAAAGTAAGCAGAACGACGAGGGTCAGCATACATGTTCATCACATCAGCAATGGTGTTTGCAGCAATGAAGTCTTTACGACCAGACTGCACCAATGCATCCCAGTAAGGATTGGTGTGAGGAGGCGAAGATGTATAGTTCAACGCAGCTGACTCAGAAGCAAGAGTGATAACACCCGCAGCGATTGCAGCCTCAGCTCCTGCCTGAGCAGAAGTTGGACTGACATCAGCCATGCGAATAGATAACCTCAGACCCAAGGAAGAAGCAAACTTTGCCCATCCAGCACTTGAACCACCATAAAGGAGGTCATAAGAACCAAGGCCATTGTCGCTACCTGCCATCAATACACCAATGCTTGCAGCTAAACGGTTGCCAAGGGCAACATAAATAGTTGCAGCACCGTCATACGCTGGAGCTAAGCTCTCACCAATTGCTTCACTGTAAGGCACATCGCCAAACACGTCAACAAGTGTTGAGTAAGCATACACCTCAAGGACATCAATAACAGCAAGTTGCTGTGCCTTGGTTGCTGCATCAAGCTGCTCATCAGCACCAATGATTCCTTTAGCATCGCTCAAATCACGCAATACCGTCGCGTACATAGCGTCAAATGTATTGCCGTTCACGTCGCGGTTGTTGTAATCAAAATTAGACTCGTCCACATAGGTCGTTTGCGTCCAGTGCTGAGACCACAAAGTGAAGTTGTTTCTGTTCACGTTCACATCGCTCAAGTAATCCACAAGGGCTACCGTTGCATTAGCAACCAACGTACCTGCAGGAACCGTTTCGGGCGCCTTGGTGTTTTGGTTGAGGCTAGTTAGATCACCACAAGAGGCGATCATCAGGGCGGCTGAAGCCGCAATTAGAATTTTTTTCATCTTTCTTTTAGATTAAAATTTAATATTAACATTCCAACCTATCTGGCGAACTGCCGGATACGCACCTGACTGGTAGCCTTGGATGTTACCCGCAGACAGACCCGCTTCTGGGTCAGTGTATGGAGCGTTCTTCCAAAGAATAGCCAAATTGCGACCTGACAAACCTATATCCAGACCCTGGATACCATAGGAAGCGATCAAATCAGAAGGCACAGAGTAAGACAAGCTCACTTCACGAAGCTTCAAGTAAGAAGCGTCATAAACGTGCAAGTCCTTAGGAGCACGCGCCCAACCAAAGGCATTACCGTAGTAGTGCATATCAGCGTACTGATCTCCTACCACATTACCTGAGTAATCGTTGTTGCCTTCACTGTCAACAGCACCATTCCAATATGAAACATTTGTCACTTTAACGCCACCACCGTCATTGACCAAGTCACGAACGGAGTTACCCAAATCGTTAGTGCCAGCAGTGATGTCATAGACACCTGTTCCGAAGCCGTAGTAAGTATCCAGTGAAAAGAAGTTACCACCCATGCGCATGTCAAGCAAAGCACTAGCAGTGAAGTTCTTGTAACGGAAGCTGTTGTTCAAGCCAGCCATCCAATCAGGATTGATGTTGCCAATGACTTCCTTCTCGCCACGTAGGTAGCGAACGCCACCGTAACTAGATGGCATGTCATAAACCATACGACGACCTTCGCTATCGTACACGTTAGCTACACCGTAGATGTTACCGTAAGCTTGACCCGGGCGAGCCTCAATCGTGATGCCACCCTGAACAGAAGCCAATTGCAATGACTCAAGGTCACCGTACAATGACTCAACCATGTTCGTGTTCTTGGTCCAGTTCAAGTTCATGTTCCACTCGAAATCATCCGTGCGAACAGGTGTTGCAGACAAGCTCAATTCAACACCTTTGTTGTTGATTACGCCAGCATTCACATACTTGTAGATAGAACCTGTAGAAGAAGACACCTTGGTAGGCATGATCTGGTTCGAAGACGTCTGGTCATATAAAGACACATCCAATCCAACACGGTTGTTAAAGAACATCATCTCCACTCCAATTTCCTTTGAATCGGTAACCTCAGGAAGCAAGTTTGCATTGTTGTCTGTGCTTGGAGCAGAAGCTAGCGATGTGCTACCAAATGCTGTACCCATGTTGTATGAGTTCATCAACGCCTGTGCAGGAGCAGAAGAACCAACTTGAGCGACGTTCATGCGAAGCTTACCAAAGCTGATTGCATCCACATCCATCAATTCAGAGAATATCAAGCTCAACGTAGCCGATGGGTAGAAGTACGTGCTGTTCGCTGCAGGAAGCGTTGAAGATCTGTCCTGACGGCCAGTTACATCAACATACAAGAAGTTCTTGTATCCAACTGACGCACGAGCGAAGAAGCCATCTACACCAATGGTGTAAGCAGATTCATAAGGCGCAGACGGTGTGCTTGCTGAGTTGCTCAAGGCGTAAACACCAGGTACAACCAAGCCACCATTGGTGCTTGCAGAAATGTAATCAACTGACGTGCGACGAGAGTTAGCACCCAAGTTACCGTTGAAGCTGATGTCGTCGGTGAGTTGCTTGTTGGCAGTTAATACCAAGTCCAAGTTGCTCTCAGTGAAACTGCGATTCTTGCGGCCGTAGCGTGAAAGATCAACAGAACCAACAGCAACACGCTCTTCCTGCATCTCAGAGTAGGTATCAACACTGGCGCGAGCGAGAAGGCTCAACCAATCATTGATCTCATAGGTAGCTGCGATGCTACCGATTAAACGATTACGAGAATCATTCTGGTAGTTTTCGTAAGCTGAGAAGTAAGCATTGTCAAAGTAGATCGGGCTCGTAGAAGATGCACCAGCGCCGTAACCGTAAGGGTTCCAGGTGATGTTCTTGCCAGTCTCATTGTAGTATTGACTCAATTTGTCAACGTCCACACCGACATTCCACCACTGGCGGAAAGATTGGTTAGGGTTCTTTGAGTCATAACCTGTACCGTTACGTCCTTTAGCTGCCTGCTGGATGAAGTTGGCTGTGGTTGTCACAGTCAACTTATCTGATGCATTCAATGAACCATTGAAGCTGAAGTTGTTACGGGTCAAGTGTGAACCAGGTGCAATACCGCTGGTCTCATACTGTGTCATACCAACACGGAAAGTTCCCATGTCGGATCCACCGTCAATAGAAACACTCTTGTTAGTTGTCACTGACTCCTCATAGAAATCAGAACCATCCGTATCAGGGGCAGCGTGAGCCTGTGCCTGACCATATGTCGCTAACTCAGGGTACAAAGACTCCCATGTGTAAACCATGTAGTTCGGATCAAAAGCCAAACCGAAAGAGGCATCCTCAGTCGTTGGAATGGTTGGATCTAAAATGCCGTCACCATCAACGTCATACGCAACGATTTTAGCATCAGTGAAGTAACCGTTCAAAGTGTCAGGGCCATAATAAGGACCGTAACCTGCGCCGAATTCCTTCTGGTACTTAACATAGGTGTTAGGATCAATCGTTCCGCGGCTGTTGCCAAAGCTGACTGATACACCAAGACCGTCACGTTTGGTACCTTTCTTGGTGGTGATCAAAATCACACCATTGGAGGCACGTGAACCATACAAAGCTGTTGCAGCTGCACCTTTCAGTACCGTCACTTTAGCAATGTCTTCTGGGTTGATGTCCATCGCAGCATTTCCGTAATCATAACCACCACGTCCTGTCTTTTGATCGCCAGTGTTTGTGATTTGATTTGAAATTGGAATGCCGTCAACGACGAACAGGGCCTGGTTGTTGCCTGTCAAAGACTTATAACCACGGATAACAACGTTGGCGGATCCGCCCATTGTACCTGATTGTGTGACATTGACACCGGCGATTTTACCGGAAAGACTGGCCATAAAATTGTCCGCTTTGGCGCGTGTGACTTCGTCACCAGCGACTTCCTGGACAGCGTAACCAACGGTCTTCTTCTCTCGCGAGATGCCGAGGGCTGTAACAACGACTTCATCGAGTTTATCGATTCCGAGGTTTGTGGTCTCTACCTCACCAGTCTCACCGCCATTCTGTGCAAATGCACCAAATGAAAAAACGGTCGTCATGGCAAGAGTAATGTATTGAACTCTGCGTTTCATATGTGTTAGATAATAGTTAAACAGGAGCAAGATATCTTTTTTTCCAGTAAAAACAGGCATTTTCAAGTCAGTTTTTACGTATTTCTTAAAAATATAAACACGAAATACCTGTTTTTCAGGCATTTAGGTACTTTGCGCGAAAGGGCTCATCAATCCCTGAAATGCTTACTCAGCAAGCTTTTTTGCCGTTTGGCTGATCGAAACCAGCATGGCACAGCTTCCGAAAACCAACACGGCACCCTCATCCACATCCAAGAAATTATTCAAAAATCCGTGAATGAAATAGGTGGCCAACCCCATCAAAGCGATCATCAACAGCCTTTTATCCTTGCCCGCTGCTAGTTGATGGTAGGTTTTTGATCCTTGAGAAAAAACCACCCACACCAGGGCAAGAATCAAAAGCAATCCAGGCCAACCCTGCTCCGCAAGGGGGCCGATGTATTCTGAATGCGCATTACCCATGTCGCCCCCATTGGTGCTAATGACAGTCAGGTCACTTGCGTGTTGAAAGGGCGCGTACTGGAATTGGTAGGTTCCTGGGCCCCAACCCATCAATGGACGATCTTTAAACATGCTGATGGCCGCATGCCATCGATTGATGCGTTCCATGTTGGAGGCATCCGTTGATATATTAGATACCGACTGTACATGTTCAGTGAAATTCTCACTGGACACCGTGTCATTTTTCGTGAAAACGGACATCCACATTGATTGGGTCAACCAGAGCATCCCTATAGAGAGAAGCAATACCGAGACCGTATGCTTCCATTGAATGCCTAGGCGTAGCATGAAACCAAAAACGGCCGCCCCAAGCACACTGAGCCAAGCTGCACGCGTATAAGACAAGACAATGGCCAGCAACAAAACCGCAAAAAGGGACATGGCGAGCATGCGCGACAGGGGCTTCATGGACGCCTTTTGCCATGCTTGCATCATTGCATAGGGTAAAACAAAGGCCAAGGCCATGCCATAAACGGTATGTTCCTTGTAAAACGGGAAGGAAACCCAGGTGCTGGTTTCCTTAGAGAAGCCATAGCCTGCATGCACCACCAAGGTGTAAATGGCTGCTAGGGCCAATGGGTAAGCATACAAAGGGAAAAAAGCCTGTCGAAGGCGAGGGGAGGCAAAAACCTTCACCAAGAAGAAATACAAAGGAATCACAAACCAAATGTGACGAATCAAAACCTTGAAAGACACCAAGGGCATCTCAGAAGTCAACGACGTCACAAACATCCATGCAATCTGAAGCAAAAGCACCACACCAATGGGGTGTCGAATAGCCTTCCAGGGCAAGCTGCCTGAATGCAACCACCTAACCAGGATCAACAAGGTGATGCCCGCCAAAAGCAATTCCGCAGGCAAACTCAGCCCCACATTGAATCCAACATTTTTCAAGGTGATAGACAAGGGGGTCAATGCCACCGTGAAAAGCAGCAAGGTCTCCAGTGAGACCATGGCCCAATAGACCACCGCCAAGACAGCAGGAATGGCCATCACCCACCAAGACTCTGTCACCACCACCACGAAGGTGATCAAACAGACCAACAGCAGGGCAATCGCCCATTGAGCCTGGCTTATTTGCCTAATTCGGATCGCAGGTCCTTCCACGTTGTAGAAATCAAAATACTGAGCAAGGTGGCCACAAAGGAAGCTATGGCAGCAAGCAGCAACATCAACCAACGGACGGGGTAAGATTTCTTGTCAGAAGGCACCGCACGGTTGACAGAGAAGGTCGCAGGCAGTACCTGGGTGGCGTCCATTTTAACTTGGCCCAATTTGGTGCGCATTTTGACCTCTTCCTCCTTCATTAATCGCAATTCATCACGCAAAGAGACATAACGGCTGCCATACTTCGCTAAGGTGTCTAGCATGCCGTGAAGCTCGTTAATGACTGACTGCTTTGCACTGGCAGCAATGGCCATAGCTAATTGCTCAGTGATCACCATGGATTGGTTTTCGTAATCGTGCACGCCTTTGAAACGGATAACGACCATCTCCTCCTCCATGTCCAGGATGATCTGGTGCAGATTGCTGTACTCCTTGTTGACGATGGACAAACCAATGCGCGCCCTTGTTCGCTGGATGCGACTCTTGGAGCGGTCTGCCAAATCACTCACCTCATTGGCCATGTCCGCAGCCAATTGCGGGTCAACATCTTGAACGGCAATCTCTACACTCATGAATTGCGTGCGCTTGAAGGAGAACTTGTCATTGAACTCCTCGCGCAGGTAATGCCGTTTGTACCGACTGCTGCTGTCGATGTCATAGTGATTCATCAAATTATAGCGATGCGCAATGCTATCAAAAATGGCGTCTGAATGGAGGATTTGCAAGAATTGCTCTGCCTGCTCCTCTGCGCCAAATTCTAAGAAATCTTGATCCTGGTAGCTGGTTTGCGGCAGCAAGGCCTTGGACGGTGAATTGGTCGTTGCAGGAAACACCACCACTGTGCTGGTGTACAATGGCTTGATGAATACCGGCATGGAAGCCACGGCAGCCACTACGGCAGCCACCAAGGGAATGATCACCAAGGGTTTGCGCCATTGGTACAGAAAGGTGATCAGTTGTTTTGATTGCATGTCCATGTCAAGTCGTTTTCATGAGATTCAATGGGACCACAAAGATAGCGGGCGACCCAGCAAGGCCTCCACCTCAGCCACATCTTTGTGAAAATAGCGCCAAGCTGCTTTGCGATCAAAGCTGGATGATTGGCTGTCAATGGGTTTTGTTAGGCGTTTTATTGCCCAGCTTCTCAGCCATGCCGGGGTTAAATTCTGCAATAACTTGCCAATTGGGTGATGCATCACAAAGGCATTGATGCCAGGTCGCCGACTTTCTGTGCCCTGAAATTGTACCGTAGAGGGACCTGCTTGGCGCGAAATGCGCAAGTAATCACACAGGCCATCCCACTGTTCGCTTTGAAACAACTCCTCGTACAAACACACCTTCATGTCGGGAAATGCCGTTTGCCAGCGTTTCAACCCCTCTGCATAACAGCTTAAGTGGTAGATGTTTTCACTGTTGCCCCAAACGGGCTGCTTTGACTGATCTTCAGCCAGTTCCTCCAGAAAATCGCCCTTGACCATGCCGTATTTTCTTGCCATCAAATAGTGCGAATAGGCTCTGTCAATGGGGTTGCGTAAGATGAGAATCACCTTTGCCTGCGGGTTGGCCTTCTGCAAGGCCTCAGGGGCCTGTTGACTGAAAAAATAGCTAGGGGAGCAATCCGCTGTGCTCTGACCAGGGCTAGCATGCTCAAACAAACGCTGGTAACGGTTGGCATCTTTCACAAAAGCACCATGAAGGGGCCGTAAGGGCTTGCTTGCCCAATAAGCCTCTGGGGGCTGGGGGCTCAGGTTTTTGAACTGGCCTGTGAAGCGATCCAAATCGATGTCCGTGGCGAAGAAATTGGACTCCTTGATGCGGGCCATGGCCACATCAGGGTGTGCATCCAGCCACGAAGCCATGCTGGTGGTGCCAGCCTTAGCCACACCAATCACTGCAATATCAGGGATGCTTTGCATGGTGGGCTAACGCCAGAAAAATAGGGTTCGTATGCCCGTGTGTCGTCGCACGGCAACCAAGGCCCACACATTCCAAAGCACCATACTCAAGGAAGTTGCAATGGCGGCTCCCATTAATCCCATCAAAGGAATCAGGATGACATTGGCCATGAGATTGACCAACATAGCTACCAGCATGGTTCGCTGCGCGATGGCCTCATGACCTGTCATGTTCAATAGGTACATCACGGGGCCACACAAGGCATTCACCAATTGGCCAATGCAGAGGAGCATCATGACGGGGTACAAGGGAATGAAGGCCTCGCCAAAAAGTCCCAGCATCCATGGGCCAAAAATCCACAACATCAGGGTGGCTGGTATCGCAATGGTTGCATTCAGCCACGCCACCCGATGGATGGATGATTGCAGCTCCTTGGGTTTGTTCTGAGCCCAGAGGGCTGCAATGTCTGGCGCCAGTTTTGCATTGACGGCAAACTGGGTGAATGTGATCAAAGTAGCCACCTTGAAGGCTACCCGGTACAGGCCTACATCGGCTGCATCCATGTAATAACCCACCAGCAAGGTGTCACTCCATGACATCACCATGAACAGGATGCCGCTGAGGAACATGGCCGTGGCAGTTTTTCGGTGAGCCTTCCAAGACGACCAGGATGACTGCCCCAACATGAGCAATCGCATGCCAGACAATGACAGCAAAGGCAAGACTGCAATGAGGATGTACCACATGGGGCTGATGTCTTCACGTGGCCAGAACCAGATGGTTATGGCAGCAAGACCTAAAACCATGCTGGACTGACGAAGGCCATAATGCACCATGTTGCCTCTGGCGCGATGCACCTCTGCATGAATCAGCATCAAGGTCCATGGCAGCAGCAGCAAAGCCGCCGGCTTCAACCCCTCTGCCAATCCAGGCATGTCAAAAAGGGATGCCAGATGGAATCGGAGTAGGAAAATCAAGCCTGAAAAGGCCAATGCCATCACCGCGGCAGCGCGCAAAACTGCTGTTTGAAGTCGCTGGTTATCCACCGAAAACTCACCATGTGCAGGTAATTCACGCAACAACACCCCATCATAACCCCATTTGGCAAGGACCGCCATGATAAAGACCATCGTGAAGGCTAATTCAAACTCCCCATAAGCTGCCAATCCAAAATACTTGATGGCGATGAAGGTGAAGGCATAGCCCCCCAAAGCGCCGGCCACCTTGAGCGCAAGGACCAATGCAGAATGCTTGATCAAGGATGACCATGCTTCAGAAATCGAGGGAATTGCCATGGCTCAAAGGTCATACTTTTGACTTCATGCCCGCAAGCCAATCACTTCAACCCATCATCGCTGTCAATGCCAGGTGGCTTCTTGCAGGCAAACTGGAAGGAACCGGCTGGCATACCCGATCCATTCTCTGGCCCTTGATCGCACAACACCCTGAGGTGAGTTGGCATTTGTTTTACGACCGAAAACCTCACCCCAGCATGGTGCCAAAGGCCGCAACGGCGCATGTCATTACACCGCCAGCAAGGCATCCGCTTCTGTGGGAAATTTGGCAAGAATGGTCCGTCCCCCGAGCCCTCAAAAAGGTGAAGGCAGCGATCTATTGGTCACCCGATGGCCTGCTGCCCTCACGCAAGACCCTCACCAAGCATGGCTTGTCGTTACAAACCATGGCAACCATCCATGACTTGAATTTCCTTCACCAAGCAGACAACATGCCAACCAGGGCTGCATCCTACTACCAGCGTGTGATTGCACGGTCTGCCCGAGAGGCTGATGCCCTCCTCACCGTGAGTGAAACCTCTGCCTTGGATCTGCAAGCAAGCTATCAACTGCAAGGCAAAACCATCAGCATTACAGGCAATGCACCCCAAGCCGCATTCATCCCCCACTCCACTGCCATCAAGGCTGACAGCAGGAAGCAATTCAGTCAAGGGAGACCCTACCTGTTGTTTGTGGGCGCCTTCACCCCAAGGAAAAACGTGATCACCCTAGTCAGGGCTTTCAATCGATGGAAAGACAGCCACCCTGCAAGCCAACTTGCCTTGCTTTTGGTCGGCCAAGTCCTGCACAAAGACAAGGCCTTGAAAGATGCCATTGCCACTGGAGGTAAGGACATCATCCTTCACGGACGAGCAGAAGGTGATGACCTCAACGGCCTGTATGCTGCTGCAGAGGCTTTTTGCTTTCCCAGCTTGATGGAGGGGTTTGGCATTCCCTTGGTGGAAGCCATGGCCGCTGGATGCCCTATAATCAGCTCTAACAGCTCCTGCATGCCAGAAATTGCAGGTGGCGCAGCACACCTTGTAGACCCTCTGGATGTGGCGGCATGGACCGCAGCAATCAACGAACTCATGGATGGTCAACTGCCTGTGGGTGAAATGGTTGCGAAAGGATTGATTCAAGCCCAATCCTTCCAGTGGCAGCATAGTGTTGACAGCCTCTGGTCTCGCATGCAAGATTTACTGACCCCATGAGCAAGCTTGCCGGGGTGGATGAGGCTGGGCGTGGATGCCTGGCAGGCCCCGTGGTGGCTGCAGCTGTGATCTGGCCTGAGGGGCTAACCATGCCTGGGTTGACGGACTCCAAGGTCTTGAGTCACCGCAAGCGAATGGCCTTGCGCGAGGACCTGATTGCCCTGTTGTCTGAGGGGCAGTGGGCCATTGGCCAAGCAAGCCCTGAGGAAATTGACCAAATCAACATCCTTCAAGCCACCTACCTGGCCATGCACCGAGCCATTGAACAATTGCGACCGCAGCCCAACTTGCTGCTGATTGACGGCAACCGATTCAACCCTTTCCCAGGGATTGAACACCGCTGTGAAATAAAAGGTGACGCACGATTCCAAGCCATTTCAGCAGCCAGTATTTTTGCAAAAACAACGCGTGATGCCATCATGGAAGAAGGGCATTTGACATACCCACAATACGGATGGGACAGCAACAAAGGCTACCCAAGCCCCAAGCACAAGGAGGCATTGATGGCACATGGGTCCTGCGATTGGCATCGGACCAGCTTTCGATGGCGACCCAGCCAATTCCGTTTGGATTTATAGCAATAACTTCGTGGGATGCGCTTTGTGATGCTTGCCTTGACGGCCTTGTTTTTTACACAGTGTGGCAGCGATGCCACAGAAATGGCGACCATACCGCCTATGCCACTTGCTGTCATTGACATCAGCGATGTCCCAAGCCTGATGGATCAACTGCAAAAGCCTAACCAGCAACTCGAGCACATCCCCCTGTTTGATCAAGCAAAAACCTTGCTTACCAACCATCTGCAGGTCGATTGCCAACAGGCCACCCTCAGTTACCACAATGCCGGCTCCTCAGCCTTCCATTGGATCTTGACCATTCAGCGCAAGGATTGGCCTCAGTGGCATCCAAAAAAACTACAGCAAGCCCGCAGCCGCCAATACGCCGGGGCATCCTTGTGGACCCTGCCAACTGGTTACTGTGGTGAAACAGCCAACACCTTGTTTTTCTCACCCTCTGAATTGTTGGTTGAGGAAGGACTCCGCCAGGTGCAAAACAAAGCAGACCAGCCAGCATGGGCTGATCAACTGAGAGATAACCAAGCCCTTGTTCTGGGGGATTGGTCCGAATGGAAAGCTAAGCAACTCCCCACTTCCTCCCTGCACGACTGGTTGCTTGACGGCAACCGCGTCAGCCAGGTCAACCTGGTGCATGCCATGGACTCCAGTGGCGCAAGCAGTCTGATGCTTCAAGGCAATGAGCCCGGGAAACAACTTGAGGTCTTTGAAGGCCAGCCAGCATCCACCTTTCCTGGATGGACCTGGATGAATGGCCGCATGCTGTGGGCTACCTGGCGGGTGGCCAGTGGTGAAGTGATCTGGAAGGGTCAAACGCATGATTTAACCGCATTGGGGCAGCTGACCTTCAAGGGCCGCCGAAGGCAGCGCATTGAGGCCCGGGCCATTCAGGTCAGCTCAAGCAGCACCGGCATCATTACCGATTGGCGATCGACTGACAGTTTGGTGATTCACATCCCTGGACTTTCTTTGAAACCTTGGGTTAAATCCTTTGGACAAACCCTCATGGTCACGGATGACACCCTGGCTTTCAATCGCTATGTGAATACCTTGGGGCAGCCACGCGACTCCACCCAAAGCAAGCAAAAACGCAATGCCTTGAACTGGCTACAAAGTCAACCGGCCTATGGCCATATTTGGGTGGTTTCTCCGCATGAAAATGGGGGATGGAAAGGGATTTCTGGCCACCTCCTTCGCGGAGAAATGCAATGGCATTACAGCGCCATACATCGATGGGCCGACTAGCGGAGCGTCACCAACTCACCCGATGCGGGCTGATAACCTACAGGCCATTGATTGATCTGGTACAAGCGACCAAGGCGGATGCCGTAACGCTGAGAAATTGACCAGGCGTCATCACCATCCTTGGCACGACAATAGGGCAATCGCTTACCTGAGGAAGCTGCTTTTTTCTTCACATAAACCTTGTCCCCACCTTGCCAATAAGCATCCACGTCGCGGTCATTGAAGGCCAGCAAGCGGCTAACGGGTATCCCAATCTGCTCACTGAATAACTCCAAACTTTCGCTGTCATCCAAAAGCATGTAACCCGACCCATTGGGATGCCTCACATAGCGGGGATGCGCGCCAATGCCTCGACCCGGCGTCGCAACAACCTTTGCATCAAATTGCTGTAGGTTCTCGCTTTCAATGATGCTAATCAGCCGCTCTGCATAGGCGGGGTTTGTGGCATAACCGGCTGATTTCAAGCCATGTGCCCATGATCGGAAATCGCGAGGATCCAACAAAAACAGGTCGGCATAACGGCTGCGCCCAGTCAAGAAATCAGAGTGGTCTCTGTAGCTTTTTTTCACCTTGCGGTAGACGCGAAAACATTCATCGGGCTTGTCATCATCCACATACATGGTCTGACCTGTCCAGCCGTCATGGCATTTGATACCAAAGTGATTTCTACCTTCAGTTGCCAGGCGTGATTGGCCATTGCCTGACTCCAAAATCCCTTGCGCCAAGGTGATGGATGCGGGGACACCACTGCGCCGCATCTCAGACACCGCCATGGATGCATAATCGGTTATGTAGGTTTCTCGAAGGTTTTGAGCAGAGAGTGTCAGGGTCATGCCGACCAGCAGCAGAGGGAAAATCGATGTACGCATGGAACAAAGGTCATTCATTACGACCTTTGTGCCATGAGTGATTTTTCGCAAACCATTTTAGCGGGCATTCCCGATGACCTTCCCACCGAAAGAACCATGGACCCTGAGGTGTCTCATGCACCGGTCAGGAAACCCATCCTGACCAAGCA
>Ga0308025_1000079_pt1 | contig 50155 bp, 53 predicted proteins | sample Neamet422_FD_201298 | JGI IMG/M metagenome (GOLD analysis project Ga0308025, IMG submission 201298) | Marine microbial communities from water near the shore, Antarctic Ocean - #422 | ecosystem: Environmental > Aquatic > Marine > Unclassified | place: Southern Ocean | collected 2014-10-03
GGGGGAAGTTGTTAGAGGCTGTAGCTGAGTTTGATGAGTCTTTAATGGAAAAGTATTTTGAAGATGAAAACTCTTTAACTGAAGCTGAGATTTTAGCAGCTTTAAGAGAGGCTACTATTTCTGGGAAGGTAATTCCTATGATGTGTGGTTCTGCATTTAAAAATAAAGGTGTACAAGCAATGTTGGATATGGTAATGGAAATTTTACCTTCTCCTATGGATGTTGAAGCAATTATTGGAAAAAACCCTGATACTGATGCTGAGGAAAGTAGAAAGCCTTCTGCTGATGCTCCTTTTGCTGCTTTAGCTTTTAAAATTGCAACTGACCCTTATGTAGGCCGTTTGTGTTTTACAAGAGCGTATTCAGGTTGTTTGGATCAAGGTACTTTTATCTTGAATACAAGAACGGGTAAAAAAGAGAGAATCTCTCGTATTTACCAAATGCACGCTAACAAGCAAAATCAAATTGATAGTTTACAAGCTGGAGATATTGCAGCTTTAGTTGGATTTAAAGATATTAGAACTGGAGATACTTTGTGTGATTTGAAACATCCAATCGTATTGGAGTCTATGGATTTCCCAGACCCAGTAATTGGTATTGCTATTGAGCCAAAAACTCAAAAGGATTTAGATAAGTTAGGAGTTTCTTTAGGGAAGTTAGCGGAAGAAGATCCTACATTTACAGTTAAAACTGATGAAGATTCAGGGCAAACAATTATCTCAGGAATGGGTGAGTTGCACTTGGAAATCATTATGGATAGATTAAAAAGAGAATTTGGAGTTGAATGTAATGAAGGCGCTCCTCAGGTAGCATACAAGGAATCAATTACTAGTGCAGTTGATCATAGAGAAATATTTAAAAAACAATCTGGTGGTAGAGGTAAATTTGCTGATATCAAATTTGAATTATCTCCTGTTGATGCTGACTTTGAAGGTGAAGGATTACAGTTTGAAAATGCAATTAAAGGGGGTAATATTCCAAAAGAATTTATTCCTTCAGTTGAAAAAGGATTTAAAATGGCCATGGTTAATGGTGTATTAGCTGGATTCCCATTAAATACATTGAAAGTAAGATTGTATGATGGTTCTTACCATGATGTGGATTCTGATGCATTGTCATTTGAGTTATGTGCTAAAATTGCATTTAAAGCTGCTTGTAAATTAGCAAATCCTAAAATTCTTGAACCTATTATGAAATTGTCAGTTATTACCCCTGAAATAAACATGGGAGATGTTATTGGAGATTTAAATAGAAGAAGAGGGCAAGTTGAAGGGATGGATGATAAAGGAGGTGCGAAAGTTGTTACTGCAAAAGTACCATTGTCAGAAATGTTCGGGTACATTACAGATTTAAGAACAATTACTTCAGGAAGAGCAACTTCAACAATGGAGTTCTTTGACTTTGTTGAAGCACCAAAAAATATTTCAGAAGACGTAATTAAGAAAATTAAAGGAGAATAATTAATATAGCTATGGCACAGAAAGTTAGAATAAAATTAAAATCGTTTGATCATACATTAGTAGATCAATCAGCTGAGAAAATCGTTAAGACTGTAAAAAGCTCAGGAGCAATTGTTAGTGGTCCAATTCCATTACCAACGCACAAAAAAATATTTACAGTATTACGCTCGCCTCACGTTAACAAGCAAGCAAGAGAACAGTTCCAATTGGCTAACCATAAAAGATTAATGGATATCTATAGTTCATCATCAAAAACAATTGATGCATTGATGAAGTTAGAGTTGCCAAGTGGAGTTCATGTTGAAATTAAAGTAATTTAAAAAAGAAAAAGATGCCAGGTTTAATAGGTAAAAAAATAGGAATGACATCTATCTTCTCTGAAGAAGGTAAAAACATTCCATGTACAATATTAGAAGTAGGACCTTGTAAGGTCACTCAAGTTAAAACGGAAGAAATTGATGGCTATAATGCTATTCAATTAGGTTTTGCTGATCAAAAAGAAAGTAGAGTTTCTAAAGCTGCTTTAGGTCATTTTAAAAAGGCGGATTCAACTCCTTTGAAAAAATTAATTGAATTCCCAGCAGATTCTGATGTTGTATTAGGAGACGTAGTGAATGTTGATATTTTTGAGGAAGGTGATTTTGTAACTGTAACAGGTACTTCTAAAGGAAAAGGTTTTCAGGGTGTAGTTAAGCGTCATAATTTTAGAGGAGTTGGTGATGCAACTCACGGACAGCACAACAGATTGCGTGCTCCAGGTTCTATTGGTGCAGCTTCATACCCAGCAAGAGTATTCAAAGGAATGCGTATGGCTGGTCAAATGGGTAATGAAAGAATTAAAGTTGAAAACTTACAAGTCTTAAGAGTTTTAGCAGATAAAAATATGATAGTAGTTAAAGGAGCTGTTCCTGGAGCTAATAATTCATACATAATAATAGAGAAATAATGAAATTAGCGGTACATAGCATTACAGGAAAAGAAACTTCTAAGAAAGTTGATTTAAGCACAGATGTGTTTGGTGTAGAGCCAAATGATCATGCGATCTATTTAGATGTCAAGCAGTATTTAGCAGCTCAAAGGTCTGGTACTCATAAGGCAAAAGAAAGATCAGACGTTAAGGGTAGTAGAAGAAAGCTGAGAAAACAAAAAGGAAGTGGTGCTGCCAGAGTTGGTGATATCAAGAATCCATTGTTTAGAGGAGGGGGTAGAGTATTTGGACCTAGACCAAGAAAATATGACTTTAAAATCAATAAAAAAGTGAAGCGTTTAGCACGTAAATCTGCTTTATCTTACATGGCTAAGGATAAGAATATCATTGTATTAGAGGACTTCTCTTTTGATGCTCCTAAGACCAAGTCTTTCATTGATTTTTTAAATAATTTTGATCAACTAGATAATAAAACGTTATTAGTGCTTGCTGAATCAAATAAAAATATATTTTTGTCATCCCGTAATTTAAGTAAGGCAAAAGTGGTATTGGCTTCAGACTTAAATACTTATGATGTAATGAACGCAAATAAATTGATGGTTATGGAATCATCAATCAACGAAATTGAGAAGAATTTTTAATCTTTAAGTGATGAGTATTATAAAAAAACCGGTAATTACCGAAAAAATGACAGACGCAAGCGAGAAATATAATCGTTTCGCTTTTGTTGTAGATAGAAAGGCAAATAAGATTGAAATCAAAAAAGCTGTTGAGGAAATGTTTGATGTAGCGGTTGATTCAGTTAGAACTATGATTTGTATAGGAAAGAAAAGAGCAAGAGGAACTAAGTCTGGTATGATTGTAGGAATGACAGCTACTTACAAAAAGGCAATAGTAACTTTAGCAGAAGGTGATTCTATAGATTTTTATAGTAACATTTAATAAGATAAAAATGGCATTAAGAAAATTTAACCCAACAACTCCAGGTCAAAGACATAAGGTAGCAATTACTTTTGATGAGATTACTACTGCTAGACCAGAGAAAAGTTTATTAGCTAAGAAGAATAGATCAGGAGGTAGGAATGATACTGGTAAGATGACTATTGAGAATATCGGTGGTGGTCATAAGAAGAGGTACAGAATAATTGATTTCAAAAGAAATAAATTTGGTATCCCTGCGAAAGTTGCTACTATTGAATATGATCCTAACAGAACTGCTAATATTGCATTATTACATTATGTTGATGGTGAAAAAAGATATATGATCGCTCCTGCTGGTTTAGAAGTTGGGATGGAAGTTATCTCATCAAAAGAAGCAGCAATTAAGGTTGGAAATACTTTACCTTTAAGTGAATTGCCTTTAGGTACTGTAATTCATAATCTTGAATTAAAACCAGGGCAAGGAGCTATTTTAGTAAGAAGTGCAGGTTCGTATGCACAACTTATGGCAAGAGATGGTAATTATGCTACTGTTAAATTAGCATCAGGAGAAATAAGAAGAATTTTAGTTACTTGTTTAGCTACTATTGGTTCAGTTTCTAATCCTCAACATCAATTACAAGTTTCTGGTAAAGCAGGAAGAAGTAGATGGCAAGGTAGAAGACCAAATGTAAGAGCAACAATTAAAAATCCAGTAGATCATCCAATGGGTGGTGGTGAAGGGAAGCATTCAGGTGGTATTCCAAGAAATAAAAATGGTGTACCTGCTAAAGGATTTAAAACAAGAAATAAGAAAAAACTTTCTGATAAGTATATAATTGAAAGAAGAAAAAAGAAATAATTTATGGCTAGATCGTTAAAAAAAGGACCATTTATACATTATAAGTTACAGAAGAAGGTTGATGTAATGAATGAGTCAGGAAAAAATTCAGTAATCAAAACTTGGTCAAGAGCATCTATGATATCTCCTGATTTCGTTGGGAAAACTATTGCAGTGCATAATGGAAGACAATTTATCCCTGTTTTTGTAACTGAAAATATGGTAGGACATAAGTTAGGTGAGTTTTCTCCAACAAGGACTTATAGAGGTCATGGAACTAATAGAAAAAGATAAGTAAATGGGAGCTAGAAAAAGAATAAAAGCAGACGCAATGAAGGAAGCAAGAAAGAAAATTGCTTTTGCTAAATTGAATAATTGTCCAACTTCACCAAGAAAAATGAGGTTAGTAGCTGACTTAATTAGAGGCTTAGATGCTGATAAGGCATTGGCAGAATTAAAGTTGAATCCAAAAGAAGCTTCAGGAAGATTGGAGAAACTTTTGTTATCTGCTTTAGCTAACTGGGAAGCTAAAAATGAAGGGAAAAGAATGGATGAAGCTAATCTTTATGTTTCTGAAATTACAGTGGATGGTGGAAGAATGTTGAAAAGAGTTCAGCCAGCTCCACAAGGTAGAGCACACAGAATTAGAAAAAGATCTAACCATGTTACTTTAGTGGTAGATAGTAAACAAATAGACACAAAAGAATAGTATGGGACAAAAGACAAACCCAATTGGGAATAGATTAGGTATCATCAGAGGATGGGAATCAAACTGGTACGGTGGTAATGATTTTGGAGAGAAATTAGTAGGTGATGCTAAAATCAGAAAATACTTAAGAGTAAGATTGGCAAAAGGAAGTGTTTCTAAAATTGCTATTGAAAGAACACTTAAGCTAGTAACTATTACTATTCATACTGCTCGTCCTGGTATTATTATTGGTAAAGGAGGACAAGAAGTTGAAACTTTAAAGGAGGAAATTAAAAAAATTACGAATAAAGATATTCAGATTAATATCTTTGAAGTAAAGAGACCAGAACTTGAAGCTACTTTAGTTGCAGATAGTATTGCTAAACAAATTGAAGGTAGAGTTTCTTATAAGAGAGCTACGAAAATGTCTATCGCGTCTACAATGAGAATGGGAGCTGAAGGAATTAAAGTTCAAATATCTGGTAGATTGAATGGAGCAGAGATGGCTCGTTCTGAAATGATGAAAGATGGAAGAACTCCATTACATACATTTAGAGCTGATATCGATTATGCTTTAGCTGAAGCACACACTCAGTATGGTGTTCTTGGAATTAAAGTATGGATTTGTAGAGGTGAGATTTATGGAAAGCCTGACTTAATGGCACACTTTAAAGCTCCTAAGAAAAAAGCAGGTGCAGGTGGAGGGAAACCAAATAATAGAAGAAGATAGTTTTTTGAACTTAGAATAGAATTAAGAAATGTTACAACCAAAGAAAACAAAATTCAGAAAGATGCAAAAGGGCAAGATGAAAGGAAATGCCCAAAGAGGTAATCTATTATCTTTTGGATCATATGGAATAAAGGCACTTGAAGAATGTTGGATGACTGCTCGTCAGATTGAAGCAGCCCGTATTGCAGTTACTCGTCATATGAAAAGACAAGGTCAAGTCTGGATTAGAATATTCCCTGACAAACCAATCACTAAAAAACCTGCAGAGGTAAGGATGGGTAAGGGAAAAGGAGCTCCAGAATATTGGGCAGCAACAGTAAGCCCAGGAAGAATGCTTTTTGAATGTGATGGTGTAGATATGGAAACTGCAAAAGAAGCATTAAGATTAGCAGCACAAAAATTACCAATCAAAACTAAATTTGTAATCAGAAGAGATTTACAAAACTAATAAAAGATGAAAGCACAAGTATTAACAGATATGCCCGAAAATGAACTTCAAGATCTTTTAGCGACTGAAAGAGAGAAGTTAATTAAAATGAAAATGAGTCATGCAGTTTCTCCAATGGAGAATCCTTTGCAAATTAAGTTCACTAGGAAATCAATTGCAAGAGTGATGACAGAACTTTCAAAAAGAAGAAATACTTCAAAATAATAAAGATGGAAAGAAATTTAAGAAAAGAAAGAATAGGTGTAGTTACCTCAAACAAGATGGAGAAATCTATTATTGTTTCTATCGAAAGAAAGGTAAAACACGCACTTTATGGGAAGTTCCTTAAAAAGACTTCAAAGTTTGTTGCACATGATGAGGAAAACTCTTGTAATGAGGGTGATACTGTAAAGATCATGGAAACAAGACCATTGAGTAAGAATAAGAATTGGAGATTAATTGAAATAATCGAAAGAGCTAAGTAAGATGATACAACAAGAATCAAGACTAAAAGTAGCTGACAATAGCGGTGCTAAAGAAATCCTTTGTATTAGAGTATTAGGAGGAACTAAAAAGCGTTACGCTTCAGTTGGTGATAAAATTGTAGGTACAGTAAAACATGCTATGCCTTCAGGAAATATTAAAAAAGGACAGGTTGTAAAAGCTGTTGTAGTAAGAACTAGAAAAGAGGTAAGAAGACCCGATGGATCTTATATTCGTTTTGGTGATAACGCTTGCGTTATTATTGATGAAAACGGACAAATGAAAGGTACTCGTGTATTCGGACCAGTTGCTAGGGAATTACGTGACAATGATTTTATGAAAGTTGTTTCATTAGCACCAGAGGTGTTGTAAATTAAGGAAAATGGCAAAAATTAAGATAAAAAAGAACGATACAGTTATAGTAACTACTGGAAACTCTAAAGGAGTAAAAGGTAAAGTTATTAAAGTTTATCCTACGGAAAACAGAGCAATGGTTGAAGGTGCTAATTTAGCATCAAAGCACACAAAACCAAATGCTGCTAATCCACAAGGAGGAATCGTAAAGCAAGAGGCTAAGATTCATATTTCTAACTTAGTATTGATTGATCCTAAATCAGGAGAAGCAACTAAGGTAGGTAGAAAATTGGATGAGAAGTCAGGTAAAATAGTTAGATATTCTAAGAACTCAGGAGAAGTAATTATATAATGGAATACACACCAAGATTAAAGAAAAAGTACCAAGTTGAGGTTGTAAACAACCTTAAAGGGAACTATAAATCAGTAATGCAAGTGCCAAAATTAGTTAAGATTTGTCTTAACCAAGGTATTGGAAGTGCAGCATCTGATAAAAAGCAAATTGAAGCGGCACAGAATGAAATGACTATGATTACAGGTCAGAAAGCTGTGCTTACCAATTCAACTAAGGATATCTCTAACTTTAAGTTAAGAAAAGGGATGCCTGTAGGTGTAAGGGTAACTTTAAGAGGAGATCAAATGTATGAGTTCTTGGATAGATTCGTTACTTCTACTTTACCAAGGGTTCGTGATTTTGCTGGACTTCCTTTAAAAGGTTTTGATGGTAGAGGAAATTATACTATGGGTATTAAGGAACAAATTGCTTTCCCAGAAATTAGTATTGATAAAATTAATAAAATAACGGGTATGGATGTGACTTTTGTTACGGATACTAATTCAGATGATGATGCTTTAACATTATTTAGAGAATTAGGTTTACCATTTAAAAAATAAGACATGGCAAAAGAATCAATGAAAGCCCGTGAGGTAAAAAGAGCTAAGTGTGTTGCTAAGTATGCTGATAGAAGAGCTGCCTTAAAAGCTGCAGGTGATTATGAAGGATTACAAAAATTACCTAAAGATGCTTCTCCAGTAAGAATGCACAACAGATGTAAACTTACAGGAAGACCAAAAGGGTATATGAGACAGTTTGGAATTTCTCGTGTTATGTTTAGAGAAATGGCAAACTTTGGATTAATTCCAGGTGTGAAAAAAGCAAGTTGGTAATTTAATAAAGAATAAGAAAAATGTTTACAGATCCAATAGCAGATTATTTAACAAGAGTTAGAAATGCTCAGATGGCAGGACACAAAGTTGTTGAAATTCCTTCATCTAATATGAAAAAAGCGATTACGCAAATACTTCACAATAAAGGTTATATTCTTAACTTTAAATTTGAAGAAACTGCTAATAATCAAGGTAATATTAAAGTTGCATTGAAGTATAGTGCGCAAACAAAATTACCAGCAATGAAAAAACTAATAAGAATCAGTAAGCCTGGTTTAAGAAAGTATGCTGATTCAAAAACTTTACCAAGAGTTATTAATGGTTTAGGAATCGCTATTCTTTCTACTTCAAAAGGTGTTATTACTGATAAAGAAGCAAGAAATTTAAATGTTGGTGGTGAAGTTATTTGTCACGTATATTAATAAGATAAAGAAATGTCAAGAATAGGAAAAAACCCAATAACAATTGCTGAAGGAGTTACTGTAGTTCAGGAAGGTACTGTTATAACGGTAAAAGGAAAATTAGGTGAGCTTTCTCAAGATATTGATGCAAGTGTTACGGTAACAATTGCTGATAATGTTATTACATTTACAAGAGAGTCTGATCATAAAGATCACCGATCAAAGCACGGTTTGTACAGAGCTTTAATTGCTAATATGATTGAAGGAGTAACTAAAGGATATGCTAAAAAGCTGGAATTAAGAGGTGTTGGATACAGAGCAACAACTCAAGGTCAGAATTTAGATATATCTACAGGATATTCACATAATATTGTATTTGATATTCCAACTGAAATTAAAGTTGTAGCTGAAACTGTGAAAGGTAAGGCACCAATTATAACTGTTTCAGGATGTGATAAACAATTAGTTGGAGCTGTAGCCGCAAGAATTAGAGCAGAAAGAAAGCCTGAGCCATATAAAGGAAAAGGAATTAGGTATGTTGATGAATACGTTAGAAAGAAAGCAGGTAAAACAGCTGCAAGTTAAATAAAGATAATAAGATGACACAATCAAAAAAAGATTCTAGACAAAGAGTAAGATATGCTATCAGAAAGAAAGTTTCTGGTACTTCTGAAAGACCAAGATTAGCAATTTTCAGGTCTAATAAAGAAATTTATGCTCAAATTATTGATGATATAAATTCAAATACACTTGCATCTGCGTCTTCTAAAGAGGCAAAGGGTACAAAAACTGAACAAGCAGCTGTAGTTGGAAAGCTAATTGCTGAAACAGCTAAAAAAGCTGGAGTTGAAACTGTAGTTTTTGATAGAGGAGGGTTTTTATACCATGGTAGAGTAAAGGCATTGGCTGATTCAGCTCGTGAAGCAGGATTAAAATTTTAAGAATTAGATATGTTAAAATTAGCACAAAATAAAAGAGTAACAATTACTGGCGATATCGAGTTGAAAGACAGATTAGTTGGAATACAAAGAGTAGTAAAAGTTACTAAAGGTGGTAGAACTTTCGGATTTTCAGCTATTGTTGTAGTTGGTGATGAAAAAAGTATTGTTGGTATTGGTTTAGGAAAATCGAAAGATGTTGCTACAGCTATTGCTAAAGGTATTGAAGCTGCCAAAAAGAATTTAGTAAGAATCCCTGTTTTTAAAGGAACAATTCCTCACGAACAAGCTGCTAAGTTCAGTGGATCTCAAGTTTTAATTAAGCCTGCATCACATGGTACAGGAGTAAAAGCTGGGGGTGCAATGCGTGCGGTATTAGAAAGTGCTGGAGTGAAAGATGTATTAGCAAAATCTAAAGGGTCTTCTAATCCTCATAATTTAGTGAAAGCAACTTTAAAAGCTTTATTAGAATTGAGGGATGCAAGAACAATTGCAATGCAAAGAGGAATAACAATGGATCAAGTATTTAACGGATAATATAGTCAAGAATGGAAAAGATTAAAATTAAACAAGTTAGAAGTAGAATTGGAAGACCAAAAGATCAAAAGAGAACTTTAGATGCTTTAGGCTTAAGAAAAATGAATGCGGTAGTGGAGCATAATGCAACACCACAAATTTTAGGAATGGTTGCTAAAATTAAGCACTTAATAACTTTAGTAGAATAATATTAGATATGGAATTACACAATTTAAAGCCTGCAAAAGGGGCAATTAAAGGTACTAAAAGAGTCGGTAGAGGTGAAGGATCTAAGAAAGGTGGGACATCTACTAGAGGACATAATGGTCAGAAATCTCGTTCAGGATATTCTAAGAAAATTGGATTTGAAGGGGGACAACAGCCTTTACAAAGAAGAGTGCCTAAGTTTGGATTTACAAATCCGAATAGAGTAGAGTATAATGGTGTGAACTTAGATACTATCCAAGCTTTAGTTGATTCAAAGAAATTAAAGGGAACTATAGTACAGCAAGATTTGATGGATAATGGTCTTGTACAAAAAAATGATTTAGTGAAAATTTTAGGTAGAGGTGAATTAACAGCAAAGTTAGATATTACTGTTAATGCATTTTCTGCATCTGCAATAGCTGCTATTGAAAAAGCGGGTGGTACTGCAACTGTTTTAGAAAAGTAAAATGAGAAAATTAATTGATACAATAAAGAATATTTGGGGAATTGAAGATTTGAGAAATCGAATCTTAACTACAATAGGAATTCTAGCTATTTATAGATTAGGTTCTTTTGTTGTAATTCCTGGTGTTGATCCTGCTCAGCTTTCTGCTTTACAGGATCAAACTGCGGATGGACTTTTGGGTCTTTTAAATATGTTTACTGGGGGTGCATTCTCACAAGCATCTATTTTTGCTTTGGGTATTATGCCTTATATCTCAGCTTCTATTGTAATTCAGTTATTAGGAATGGCTATTCCTTATTTCCAGAAATTACAGAAAGAGGGAGAGAGTGGTAGAAGAAAAATTAATAACATTACAAGATACTTAACTATATTAATTACAGCAGGACAAGCTCCTGGGTATATTGCTAATTTGAAAGCAACACTACCTGAATCAGCTTTCTTATTACCTGCAGGTGGTTTCTGGTTGTCATCTATTATCATTTTGATAACGGGTACTATGTTTGTAATGTGGTTAGGAGAAAAAATTACAGATAGAGGAATTGGTAATGGTATTTCATTATTAATTATGATTGGTATTATTGCTGGTTTACCTCAATCATTAATGCAAGAATTTGTTTCTGCTTTAGGTTCAGCAGGTGGAGGTTTAGTTATCTTCTTAGTCGAAATGTTAGCATTATTATTTGTAATCTTAATTACTATCCTTTTAGTACAGGGTACAAGAAGAATTCCTGTACAGTATGCTAAAAGAGTAGTTGGAAATAAACAATACGGAGGAGTAAGACAATTTATTCCTTTAAAAGTAAATGCTGCTGGAGTAATGCCAATTATCTTTGCACAAGCAATTATGTTTGTCCCTATTACTTTAGTTGGTTTTTCTGAAAATGAAAGTTTACAAGGAGTTGCTGCTGTCCTTACTGATTTTGGAGGATTTTGGTACAACTTCATGTTCTTTGTAATGATCGTAATATTTACATATTTTTATACGGCTATGACGGTTAATCCTAATCAAATGGCTGATGATATGAAAAAGAATGGTGGGTTTATTCCAGGAATAAAACCAGGAAGATCTACTGCTGATTATTTAGATGCTGTGATGTCAAGAATTACTTTCCCAGGATCTTTATTCTTAGGTTTAGTAGCTATTTTACCAGCATTTGCTATGGCAGGAGGAATTAATATGCAGTTTGCTCAGTTTTATGGTGGAACTTCATTATTGATTTTAGTTGGTGTTATTTTAGATACACTTCAACAAATAGAAAGTCATTTATTAATGCGTCATTATGATGGATTAATGGATTCAGGAAGGATAAAAGGTAAGTCTTCTGGTGGTAGTATGATGTAATCATATTGACTTATGATTTATTATAGAACAGAAGAAGAGATAGAGTTAGTAAGAAAAAGTTCTTTACTTGTTGCAAAAACCCATGCTGAAATAGCTGGGCTGATAAAACCAGGGATAACTACCTTAGCATTAGATAAAATTGCTGAAGAGTTTATCATGGATAACGGAGGAGTTCCAGCTTTCAAAGGCTATGGCGGTTTTCCAAATACCTTGTGTATGTCACCAAATGAACAGGTGGTACATGGTATACCCAATGATAAATTTCTTGAAAATGGCGAAATTTTATCTGTAGATTGTGGAGTAGTAATGAATGGCTATTATGGTGATTCTGCTTTTACCTATGAAGTTGGGGAAGTAGATGCTGAAACAAAACAATTACTTAAAGTTACTAAAGAGTCACTTTATAAAGGAATTGAACAAGCAGTTGCTGGAAATAGAATTGGTGATATTGGTTATGCTGTACAGCAACATGCTGAAAGCTTTGGATATGGTGTAGTTAGAGAATTGGTTGGACATGGTGTAGGTGAAAATTTACATGAAAGTCCTGAAGTTCCTAATCACGGAAGAAGAGGTAAGGGGGTTATGCTTAAAGAAGGATTAATTATTGCAATTGAACCAATGATTAATATGGGAACTAAGCGTATTTTGCAACACAATGATGGATGGACAATAACAACTATTGATAATAAACCATCTGCACATTTTGAACATACAATTGTTGTTCGAAAAGGAAAAGCAGAGATATTATCAAGTTTTGAAGAAATAGAAAAAAAGATAAATGGCTAAACAAGCTAATATAGAATTAGATGGAACGATAACACAAGCATTGTCAAATGCTATGTTTCGTGTTGAATTAGAAAATGGACATGAGATTGTTGCTCATATATCTGGTAAGATGAGAAAGTTTTATATTAAACTATTACCAGGTGATAAAGTTAAAATGGAAATGTCACCATACGATTTAACAAAAGGAAGAATAACATATAGGTACTAATAAAATAAAAAGAAATGAAAGTACGAGCATCAGTAAAAAAAAGAAGTGAAGATTGCAAGATCGTCAAAAGAAAAGGACGAGTTTATGTAATCAATAAGAAGAACCCAAGGTATAAACAAAGACAAGGTTAATAATGGCAAGAATTAAAGGTATTGATTTACCTAAAAACAAAAGAGGAGTTATTGGATTAACTTATATTTACGGAATTGGCCCATCTTTTGCAGTGGCAATTTTGGATGAAGCAAATATTTCTCATGATATTAAAGTTCAAGATTGGACTGATGAGCAAACAAATGCGATCAGAACAATTATTGGTGATAGATTTACTGTTGAGGGTGAGTTAAGAGCTGAAACCAAAATGAATATTAAGAGATTAATGGACATTGGGTGTTACAGAGGAATTCGTCACAGAATGGGTCTGCCTTTAAGAGGACAAAGAACAAAAAACAATTCTAGAACCAGAAAAGGGAAAAGAAAAACTGTTGCTAATAAAAAGAAATAGTAGATAATTATGGCTAAAACAACCAAAAAGAACACAGTAAGAGTTGAAGCTGAAGGGCAAGCGCACATTCAGGCAACTTTTAACAACATTATTATTTCACTTACTAATAAAGGAGGACAAGTTATTTCTTGGTCTTCAGCTGGTAAGATGGGATTCAGAGGTTCAAAAAAGAATACTCCTTATGCCGCACAAATGGCTGCTGAGGATTGCTCTAAAGTAGCTCTTGATAAAGGGTTAAAAAGAGTAAAGGTTTACGTTAAAGGACCTGGTCAAGGTAGAGAATCAGCAATCAGAACGATTCATAACTCTGGTATCATTGTTACTGAGATTGTTGATGTTACTCCATTGCCACACAATGGATGTCGTCCACCGAAAAAGAGAAGAGTTTAATTCATTTATATTAAGATAAAAACATGGCAAGATATACAGGCCCAACATCAAGAATTGCAAGAAGATTTGGAGAACCAATTTTTGGACCAGATAAAGCATTAGCTAAAAAAGCTTACGGACCAGGACAGCACGGTAACCAAAGAAGGAGAGGTAAACAATCCGAATATGGTGTGCAATTAATGGAAAAACAAAAAGCTAAGTTTACTTATGGTATTTTAGAGAAACAATTTTCTAATTTATTTAAGGAAGCACTTAGAAGAAAAGGAGTTACTGGTGAAAATTTATTACAAATGTGTGAATTACGTTTGGATAATGTTGTTTACCGTTTAGGTATTGCACCAACAAGAAGAGGAGCTCGTCAGTTAGTTACTCACAAACATATTACAGTGAATGGTGAAAATGTAAACATTCCTTCATATGCTTTGAAAGTAGGTGATGTTGTTTCAGTACGTGCACGTTCAAAATCTTTAGAAACAATCACTAATTCAATTACTTCTAGCTCTAATGAATCAGAATGGTTACAATGGAATGGAGAAACTCAATTAGGTAAAGTAGTTTCTGCACCTGAAAGACTTCAGATTCCTGAAAACATTAAGGAGCAGTTAATTGTAGAATTATACTCTAAATAAGAATATTAAAAAATAAAAAACATGCAAATCTTAGATTTTCAAAAGCCAGATGAGGTAGTAATGATTAATGAGGCTGCTAACCAAGGAGACTTTGAGTTTCGTCCGTTAGAGCCAGGTTATGGTTTAACTGTAGGGAATGCTTTAAGAAGAGTTTTATTATCTTCTTTAGAAGGATATGCTATTACATCAATCAAAATTACAGGAGTTGATCATGAATTTTCTACTATTCAAGGTGTTGTACAAGATATTACTGAAATTATCTTGAACCTTAAACAAGTAAGATTTAAGCAACAAATTGAAACTGTTGAATCAGAAGTTGCAACTTTAAAAGTTAGCAAAACGGATGTAATTACTGCTGCTAATTTAGCAAGTAGCTTATCTAACTTCCAAGTATTGAATCCTGAGCAAGTTATTTGTGAATTGGATAAGAAAGTAACATTTGAAATGCAATTTACTATTGCTAAGGGTAGAGGATATGTACCAGCTGAAGCGAATGAAATAGAAGATGCTCCAATAGGAACAATTGCTATTGATTCTATCTTTACTCCAATCAAAAATGTAAATTATAATATTGAGGATTACAGAGTTGGTCAAAAAACTGATTTTGAAAAGTTAAACTTAAATATTACTACTGACGGTTCAATTGAACCAAAACAAGCTTTGACTGAAGCGTCTAAAATCTTAATCCAACACTTTATGTTATTCTCTGATGAAAAAATCAGTTTAGAAGAAGATATCGTTGAAGAATTTGATGAGGATACTTTACACATGCGTCAGTTATTAAAAACTGAACTTACTGAGTTTGGTTTATCAGTTAGAGCATTAAACTGCTTAAAAACTGCAGAAGTATTTACATTAGGTGAATTAGTTTCTTTCAAGAAATCTGATATGTTAAAATTCAGAAACTTTGGTAAGAAATCACTTTCAGAATTAGAAGATTTAATAGAGGAAAAAGGATTGACTTTCGGTTTTGACACTGAGAAGTATAATTTAGATAACGAATAAGAAAAATGAGACACGGAAAGAAATTTAACCATTTAAGTAGAAAAGCTGCTCATAGAAAGGCAATGCTTGCTAATATGGCATGTTCATTAATTGAACACAAAAGAATTAAAACTACTTTAGCGAAAGCAAAAGCATTAAGAGTATATGTTGAACCTTTGATTACAAAATCAAAAGACGACACTACACATTCAAGAAGAACTGTATTTTCATACTTGAAGCAAAAGCAAGCAATTACTGAGTTATTTAGTGATGTTGCTACTAAAATTGCTGATAGACCAGGAGGATACACTAGAATCTTGAAATTAAGCAACCGTTTAGGAGATAATGCTCAAATGGCATTTATTGAGTTGGTTGACTATAATGAAGAGTATACTACTGATAAGCCTAAGCGTAAAAAAGCAAGAAGAGCTAAGTCTAAAAAAGTTGAGGATGTTGCTCCTGCTGTTGAAGAAGCAGTAGTAGTTGAAGATGCTCCAGTTGTTGAAGAAACTCCTGTAGTAACTGAAGCTAAAGAAACGACTAATAACTCTGAAGAAAAAGAAGAAAAAGGAGAGTAGTAAATAACTTCTTTTTAATATTTTAAAAAAGGGTAAAGCTTAGGTTTTATCCTTTTTTTATAAATAAATTTTAGGATGAAATACAATAAGAAAAAAGCTGCAGTTTTATTATTAGCAGATGGTACTATTTTTCACGGAAAGGCTGTTGGTATTGACGGTGTTGCTACTGGTGAATTATGTTTTAACACAGGTATGACCGGCTATCAAGAGGTATTCACTGATCCTTCTTATTTTGGACAGTTAATGATCACTACAAATGCTCATATTGGTAACTATGGAGTGCATAATAATGAAGTAGAATCATCAGACATGAAAATTGCAGGATTGATCTGTAAGAATTTCAATACTGGTTTTTCTCGTGACGGTGGTGATGGTGACTTACAAGATTATTTTGTAAAGCAAAATAAAGTTGTGATTTCTGATGTTGATACAAGAGCTGTTGTAAGGCATATTCGTGATAAAGGAGCCATGAATGCAATTATATCTACTGCAACTACTGATATTGATGAATTGACAACATTATTGGCTAAAGTACCTTCTATGGAAGGATTAGAATTATCATCTTCAGTTTGTACAAAAACACCTTATTTTGTGGGTGATGAAAATGCAGCTATTAAAGTTGCAGTCTTGGATTTGGGAGTTAAGCGTAATATATTAACTTGTTTGTCTGATAGAGGTTGTTATCTGCAAGTTTTCCCTATGCATACTTCTTATGAAGAAATGAAGGCATGGAATCCTGATGGATTCTTTTTGTCAAACGGACCTGGAGATCCTTCAGCAATGCCAAGTGTAATTGAAGAAGTTAAAAAAATAACGGCTGATGGGAAATCGGTATTTGGAATTTGTTTAGGACATCAGGCATTGGCACTTTCAGAAGGGATATCTACATATAAAATGCACAATGGACATAGAGGGATAAACCACCCTGTGTTGAATTTAAGCACTAAAAAAGCAGAGGTTACTTCTCAGAACCATGGTTTTGGAATTTCAGAAGAGGATATAAATAATAACTCTAATATTGAAGTAACTCATGTTAACTTAAATGATGATACTATTGAGGGAATAAGATTGAAAAATAAGAATTGTTTTTCAGTACAGTATCACCCAGAATCATCACCAGGACCTCATGATTCAAGATATTTATTTGATGAATTTGTAACTAATATTAAAAGCTATAAAAACTAATATAATGGGAAGAATAGTAGATATACATGCACGTCAAATTTTAGATTCTAGAGGAAATCCTACAGTTGAAGCAGAGGTGTTAACTGAAAATGGAGTTATGGGGAGAGCAGCTGTTCCTTCAGGAGCTTCAACAGGGAAACATGAGGCTGTTGAGTTAAGAGATGGCGATAAAGGAACTTATTTAGGAATGGGGGTTTTAAAAGCAATACAGAACATTAAAACTGCTATTAATGAAGAATTAAAAGGTGTTTATGTTTCTGAACAGGCATTGATTGATCAGAAGATGATTGATTTGGATGGTACTCCAAATAAAGAGAATTTAGGTGCGAATGCTATGCTAGCTGTTTCTTTGGCCTGTGCTAAAGCTGCTGCTGAGGAAAGTGGGCAAACTCTTTATAATTATATTGGTGGGGTAAATGCTAGAGAGTTACCTATTCCAATGATGAATATCTTAAATGGGGGTTCGCATGCTGATAACAGTATCGACTTTCAGGAATTTATGGTAATGCCAGTTGGTGCTACTTCATTTGCTGAAGCTTTGCAAATGGGAACAGAAGTATTTCATCATTTAAAAGCGGAATTAAAATCTCAAGGACATTCTACAAATGTCGGGGATGAAGGTGGTTTTGCACCTAACTTAGGTTCTAATGAAGAGGCAATTCAAGTTGTATTAAAAGCAATTGAATCTGCAGGATATACTCCTGGAGTGGATATGTATATTGCTATAGATGCTGCGGCATCAGAATTTTATAATGCGGATGAAAATGTATACCATTTTCATCAGTCGACAGGAGAGAAGTTAACCCCAGAAGAAATGGTAACTTTTTGGGCTGACTGGTCAGAAAAATATCCAATTTTATCTATTGAGGATGGTTTAGATGAAGATGATTGGGAGGGATGGAAAAGTTTAACGGATAAAATTGGAGATAATGTTCAGTTAGTTGGTGACGATTTGTTTGTGACAAATGTTGATCGTTTAGCTAGGGGAATTGAAAATAATACTGCTAACTCTATTTTAATTAAAGTAAACCAAATTGGAACTTTAACTGAAACGATCAATGCGGTGCAAATGGCACAGAAATCTTCTTATACTTCCGTTATGAGTCACAGATCAGGTGAAACTGAAGATACTACTATTGCTGACTTATCAGTAGCTTTAAATTGTGGTCAGATTAAAACTGGTTCTGCTTCTCGTTCGGATAGAATGGCTAAATACAATCAACTATTAAGGATTGAGGAAATGTTGGGTGATCAAGCAATTTATAAAGGAAAAGATTTTAAGTTTATTAAAAAATAAACAATTATATTAGCAGGATTAAATAAAAGAGAGGAAATGGGAAAGAAAGCAGAATTACATTATGAAGGGAAAGTATATGAAATCCCAGTTGTTACTGGAACAGAAGATGAAAATGCACTTGATATAAGTAAATTAAGAGGGCAGTCGGGATTAATTACTTTAGATAGAGGATTTAAAAATACAGGTTCTACTGAAAGTGCAATTACTTTCCTAAACGGAGAGGAAGGGATTTTAAGATATAGAGGGTATTCTATTGAGGAGTTAGCTGAAAAATCTTCATTCTTAGAAGTTTCATTTTTATTAATTTATGGTGAATTGCCAACTGAAACAGAGTTAAATAAATTCACTAAAGATATTTCAAAGCATACATTAGTTCATGAGGATGTAAAATCAATATTAGATGGATATCCTTCAAAAGCACATCCAATGGGAGTGCTTTCTTCATTAGTTTCAGCTTTAACTGCTTTTTATCCAAAATCTTTAGATCCTAACCGTTCAAAAGAACAAATTGATGGTACGATTATTCGTTTTATTGCTAAGCTTCCAACTTTGGCTGCTTGGAGTTTTAAAAATAGAATGCGTCAGCCAATTATGTATCCTAAAAATAAGTTGAATTATACTTCAAACTTTTTGCACATGATGTTTGGATTACCTACTCAGGATACTGAGATCAATCCTATTGTTTCAAAAGCGCTTGATAAATTACTAATCTTACATGCTGATCATGAGCAAAATTGTTCAGCTTCAACAGTAAGAATTGTAGGTTCTTCACACGCAAGTTTATATGCATCAGTTTCGGCAGGTATTGCCGCTCTTTGGGGACCATTACATGGAGGTGCCAATCAAGCAGTAATTGAAATGCTTGAAGAAATTAAAGCGGATGGTGGTGATGTAGATAAGTATGTTGCTAAAGCAAAAGATAAATCTGATCCATTCCGTTTAATGGGCTTTGGACATAGAGTATATAAAAACTTTGACCCTAGGGCAACTATTATTAAAAAGGCTGCTGATGATGTCTTACATGAATTAGGAATTGAAGATCCGGTATTGGATATTGCTATGAAACTGGAGAAGGTTGCATTGGAAGATGAATACTTTAAAGCAAGAGGATTGTATCCTAATGTTGATTTCTATTCAGGAATTATTTACAGAGCCTTAGGAATTCCTACTGATATGTTTACGGTAATGTTTGCTATTGGTAGATTACCAGGTTGGATAGCACAATGGAAAGAAATGAGAGAAAATAATGAGCCAATCGGAAGACCAAGACAAGTATATATTGGAGCTACTGAAAGAGGTTATGTTAGTATGGAAAACAGATAATTCATTGTTCATATATTAGACTTAAAAACTCAGCTATTAGCTGAGTTTTTTTTATTTTTGAACTATGGCTTACAAATCTTTACAGCAATGTATTTCAAACCTAGATAAGAAAGGAGAACTCCTTATAATTACTAAAGAAACTGATCCTAATTTGGAAATGGCTTCTGTGCAATTGGATGAATTTGCAAAAGCAGGGAAGGCAATTCTTTTTGAAAATATTAAAGGAAGTAAATTTCGGGCAGCTTCTAATTTATTTGGAACTTTAGATAGAAGTAAGTTTATGTTCCGTGATACCTTAGACAAGGTGAAACAATTGATTGATCTTAAAACAAATCCTTCATTAGCTCTAAAGAATCCTGCAAAAGCTATTTATGCTGCTTTGCATGCTATTTACGCTATTCCATTAAAGGTTAGGTTTCCAAGGAGTTTTCATGAAATACAAATAGAAGACATTCCTCAAGTAAAATCTTGGAAAGAGGATGGAGGCGCTTTTATTACTTTGCCTCAAGTGTATTCTGAAGATATAGAAAATCCTGGAATTATGAATTCTAATTTAGGAATGTATAGGGTTCAACTTTCTGGTAATGATTATATTACCAATAAAGAAGTAGGAATGCATTACCAAATTCACAGAGGTATTGGTGTACATCAGAAAAATACAAATCAAAAAGGTGAGCCTTTAAAGGTTTCAGTTTTTGTAGGAGGACCACCTGCACATACTTTTGCTGCTGTTATGCCTTTACCTGAAGGGATGTCAGAAATTGCTTTTGCAGGAATATTAGGAGGAAGAAATTTTAGGTATGCAAAAAAAGATGGCTATACCATTTCAGCAGATGCTGATTTTGTTATTTGTGGAGAATTACATCCTAATGATGTGAAGCCTGAGGGGCCTTTCGGCGATCATTTGGGCTATTATAGTTTAACACATGACTTCCCTGTTTTGAAAGTGAAAAAGGTGTATGCTAAAGTGAATGCTATTTGGCCTTTTACAGTTGTTGGGCGTCCACCTCAAGAAGATTCTCAGTTTGGAGCTTTAATACATGAGATTACTGGAAAAGCAATTGAAAAGGAAATTCCGGGACTGAAAGCTGTTAATGCAGTTGATGAGTCTGGAGTTCATCCTTTATTATTGGCTATAGGATCTGAACGATATACTCCTTACAATCCTACCAAAAAACCACAAGAATTATTAACTATTGCTAATCATATATTAGGGACAGGGCAAATGTCCTTAGCGAAATATGTATTTATTTGTGATGAAGAAAATGCACCTGATGTAAATGATGAAAAGGCTTATTTTACACATTTTCTAGAAAGAGTAAATTGGAAAAGAGATTTGCATTTCCAAACCAAAACTACTATTGATACTTTAGACTATAGTGGGGATGGGCTGAATGAAGGTTCAAAAGTTGTAATTGCAGCAGCTGGAGAAATTAAAAGAACATTAGCAGATAGTGTACCAGTTATAGAATTATCTGCAGGTTTCTCAAATTCAAAATTGGTAAGTAATGGAAACTTAGTAGTGGAAGGGAAGGGAGATATTAAAGAGTTAATTACAAGTTTAGAAAAACAGAATTTAGAAGGAATAGCTCTGATTACTTTGGTGGATAATACCACTTTTACAGCTGAAAATTTCTCTAATTGGTTGTGGGTTACTTTTACGCGTTCCAACCCAGCAAACGATATTTATGGTGTAAATACAGAACATAAAAACAAACACTTTTCTTGTTCTATTCCAATTATTGATGCTAGAATAAAATCACATCATGCTCCTATTTTGGAGCGTTAGGTTTATGCTCAGGTTTCTTAAACTTTGGTTTGTTATTACTCCACTGTTTTTTCTTCTTGTTTTTAGCAATTATATATTCTGGTCCAGCCTCAAATCCTTTTGGTAAATCCAATTTTGGCACTTCTTTTTCAATTAGTTTTTCAATATCCAAAAAGTTCCTGATTTGTCTTTGGTTAATGAAAGTAATAGCTTCTCCCGTTCTATCTGCTCTGGCAGTACGCCCAATTCTATGTACGTAATCCTCTGCATCATGAGGGACTTCATAGTTAATCACCAATCCAATTTCTTTAATGTCTATCCCTCTTGATAGAATATCAGTAGCTACTAAAATTCTAATTTTTCTATTCTTAAAGTCACGGATAGTGTCTTCTCTTTGGTGCTGGTCCAACCCTGAATGCATATCACTTGCACGCATTCCTGCTTTGTTAAGGGTTTGTTTTATCTCCTTTACACTTTTTATACTAGAGGCAAAAATCAGAACATGACTTAAGTCTTTTCCTTTTTCTCTAAGAATCTCTCTTACCAATTTTACTTTTTGATTGTCATTCACCATGTATGCAGATTGTGTAATTCCAGCTGCTGGTTTTGATATCGCTAAACTTATACTTTCAGGTTCTTTTAGTAGAGTATTAGCAAGAGTCCTGATTTTTGGTGGCATAGTTGCTGAAAACAATAAGTTCTGTCTTTTTTCAGGCAATCTTTTTGCAATGGTCATTATGTCATCATAAAAACCCATATCCAACATTCTGTCAGCTTCATCAAGTATAAAGTGTTCTACTCCTGAAGTATCAAAATAATTAAATTTTAAGTGTGCCATTAGCCTTCCTGGAGTACAGATTATAATATCTGTTCCATTTACTAAGGCTTGTTTCTGGTTTTCAAATTCTGTTCCTGTCCCTCCTCCATAAATTGGGTAGGAGGATGAGTTTGTAAAGTAAGAAAATCCTTCAATTTGCATGTCAATTTGCTTTGCCAACTCTCTAGTAGGCGCAACAATTATTGCTTTCACTTTGTTTGTCTGCTTTACTTTTGTGAGTTTATCTAGGATAGGTAAAACAAAAGCAGCTGTTTTCCCTGTTCCTGTCTGTGCACAGGCAATTAAATCTTTTCCGTTTTGTATTATGGGTATTGCTTGTTCTTGTACAGGTGTTGCTTTTTCAAAACCCATCATGTCAAGCCCTTCTTGAAGTTCGTTTCCGAACTTAAATGTCGTAAATTTCATTCGGTAAATATACTAAAAGGAAAATTGCTATCTGATAATAATTAAATCAGTATTTGTTTGATACATTCTACCAATATTCCAAGAAAAATCCAAATAGGGAAATGAACAAAACTGATGATGCCTTTCCAGTTTTTTTGTTTGCTTAAATAACTGTAATCCCAAAGTCGTATTCCAAATTTCAATAAGGGGTATCCTACTAAAATTTCAATCATCCAAACCCAAATAGGATAGGATAAATACCTCACTATATCATTCTGGATAACTGTTTCTGCCAAATCAAAACCATAAGATAAACCAAAAGCATAAATAGGAAACATCCAAAGGGAAGTATGTCCCATTAGGGTGATTTTCTTTTTTGTGATGAGGTCGAAAATAGAAGTAAATGCTATTTCTGCACAAATACCAAACATACCCCAAAATAAGATTTCTGGAACATTCATTATTCTAAAATGAATTTAAGAATTCTCATTTTAAGTTTTGTAAATGGAGTGTATTTTATATTGGGTTCTAGCCAAGAAGTTTTGTGTAAAATGCTTTTGTAGTGTGTAAAAGTATCAAACCCTGCTTTGGAATGATAATTTCCAATTCCACTTGCACCTACCCCTCCAAACGGTAAATTTGGATTAGAGTAATGGACTAAAGATTCATTTATCCCTCCACCTCCAAAGGATATTTCATGGAGTATTTTTTTAATTGTCTTTTTGTTTTTGGAATAAATATATAGGGAGAGTGGCTTTTCTCTCTCTTTTATTTTTCCGATTACATCCTCTAAGTTTTCAAAGGAAATCACAGGAAGTATTGGTCCAAAAATTTCATCTTGCATTATGGAATCATCATAATTAATGTTGTGCAAAAGAGTAGGAGAAATACTTCTGTTTTCCTTATTTGTTTCTCCTCCATGATATATTTTTTCAGTAGGAATAAGTTGTTCTAATCGATTAAAATTTCGCTCATTCACAATTTGAACATAGTTTTCCTGAACCTCTTTATTATTTGGATATGCATTTTCAATTTCCTTTTTTAAAGCAAGTAATAATTGTTCTTTAATTTTCTCTTCAACTAGCAGATAATCAGGTGCAATACAAGTTTGCCCTGCGTTAAGGAATTTTGCCCAAACAATTCTTTTAGCTGTTATCTTAATGTTACAATCAGCTAATACAAAAGTTGGACTCTTTCCTCCTAACTCTAAAGTTACAGGAGTTAGATTTTCAGCAGCAGCTTTGTAAACTATTTTTCCGATAGGAGTACTTCCAGTAAAAAAAATCTTATCCCATTTTTGTTGTAATAATTCTGTGGTTGTTTTTACTCCTCCTTCAATTACAGCAAGATAATTAGAATCAAAATTCGAATTTATAATTTTGGCTAATATTTTGCTCGTATTATTTGGAATTTCAGATGGTTTTATCACAACTGTGTTTCCTGCAGCTAATGCTGATATAGCAGGAATAAGTGCAATTTGGTAAGGATAATTCCAAGCTGAAATAACTAAGACAGTTCCTAAAGGTTCTGGAATGATATAACTTTTTGCAGGGAAGTTTGCAAGATTGGTTCGAACTCTTTTTTGCTTACTCCATTTTTTCAGATTGCGAATTGCACCATTAAGTTCATTATAAATAAGAGAAAGTTCGGTCAGATAGGTTTCGAATTCTGATTTTTTAAAATCAGTGTAAATTGCTGTATACAGCTCTTGCTCATTTTCTTTTAGTACGGTTTTTAATTTTTTTAACGTTTCAATTCTGAGACTAACCTGTTTTGTGGAGTTAGAATTGAAGAATATTTTTTGCTGATTTACAATTTTTAGTATATCCATTTTTCAAAGATAAGATAATTATTTACGGTCTTTAAAATCATTCATGATTTGGTGAATAATTTTCGTGATATAAAAACAATGTTTATTTGTTTTTGATTTTACTCATAGCTCTTTCCGCAATCGCAGTGATTGACAAGGAAGGGTTCACACCTGGATTTGCAGAAATCATTGAGCCATCTATAATTAGTAAGTTATCATATCCAAAAACTAAATTATTTTTATCTATTACTCCTTCATTTATATTTTCTCCCATAACTGCACCTCCTAGAATATGTGCCGTAGATGGAATTCCTGCAAGTGGCTCTAAAGCAAAGACCGTTGATTTTCCGTTTATAATTTTAGCATATTTTTTTGCTAATTCTGCTGCTCTAGGGATGTATGCTCTTGGTCTTTTACCTTCTGCTATTCGTGATGAGAAAACACCAAAAATATTCTTTTTGAATTTTAGTTTGCTGTCTAAAGTTTGCATAAACAATAATGTGGCTGTGCTTTTTGCCCAGTCTTTGACAAGATACATTTTTATAAAACTAAGTGGATTTTTGAGAAAGCTTCCTAAAATTTTGAAAATATTTATAATCGGAAATTTTCCTGAAACATAAGGTAGGTGAGTGGTTTTCCAAAACCCAGAACCGCTTGAGTATCTACATATTTCTAAGTGACTGTCTTCATCTGTGTGTAATATGGATCCAATGGCAACTCCTTTAGATAAATCTTTTTTACCATCTATATTTGTTACACTTATCAAACTTTCGTTGTTTGTTCGAATATCCATTCCTAATTGATTAGATATGTGTGGAAGAGATGATTTTTTAAGTTTAAGTAGTAGTTTAATTGTTCCCAGAACACCTCCTGAAAAAACTATACCTTTTGCTCTAATTTGCATTTTTTTTTTAAAAAAACGAGTACTGGTTTTTAAGTAAACTGTGTACCCGTCCTTTTGTTTGTTTTCAATTACATTATAGACTTCATTTTCCGCAAGAATATCGGCACCTAATTGTTGAGCTAAATATAGATAATTCTTATCTAACGTATTTTTTGAATTATTTCTACATCCTGTCATACACCCTCCACAAAAATTGCATCCAACTCTTTCTGGCCCTTTGCCATTGAAATAGGGGTCTGCAACTTTAACATCAGGCTCCCCAAAAAAAACAGCAACATCTGTTTTGTCAAAATCTTTTTCTCTATTTATTTCTTTTGAAAGTTTTTCAAGTGCTAAATCACCATCAAATAATTTAGGGTTTTTAGTTGCGCCTAGCATTTTTAATGCTGTTTGATAATGTGGTTTTAATTCATTTTCCCAATCTGCTAAGCTTTTCCATGATCCTGTTTTGTAAAAAGCTTTTTTTGGAATTGGAAGCGTATTTGCATACACTAGAGAACCCCCTCCAACACCGACACCAGAAATAATAGTAATGTGTCTGAAAAATGACATTTTCATAATTCCATGCCATTTTACTTTTGGAAACCAGAGCCATTTTTTTAAGTTCCAATTCGATTTAGGGAAGTCTTCAGCTTTATACCATTTTCCTTTTTCAATCACCAGAACTTTATAGCCTTTTTCAGCTAATCTTAAAGCACTAACTGACCCTCCAAAGCCACTTCCAATAATTATGTAATCGTATTCTTTCAAATTAGTGACTGATTAAAAACAATATTTATTTTCTTCAATTATTTTTGATGCAATGCTTCTTCTCATTTCTTTAGGGTTAATTGTATATCCTTTTGTGAATCGTTTTAATCCCATTAACAACATTCTTTGTTCGTCCCCTTCTGCAAAGGATAATATTACTTCTTCACCTGATTGGTTACAGTTTTTAATTGCTTGATACAAGAATAGTTTACTCATAGCAATTTGATGTTCTGTTACCTGTTCTCCATTTTTAGCAGCTAGTTTTTCAGCTCTTAAAATTGCAGATTCTGCCGTATAAACTTCAATAACCATATCTGCCAAGTTCATCAACACTTCTTGTTCTCTTTCAATAGTCATTGCAAAGTGTTGTGCTGCTTTTCCTGCACACATCAGAATTGCATTTTTCAGTTTTTTAATATGTTCTTTCTCTACTTCAAAAAGAATACTATCATCAGGTTTATCAAAAGAGGGGATACTCATTAACCCTTCAGCAACTTTCATTGCTGGACCCATGATGTCCAATTCGCCTTTCATTGCTTTTTTAAGTATCATACCCACCAATAACATTCTATTAATTTCGTTTGTTCCTTCATATATTCTTGCAATTCTTGCATCACGATATGCTGCTTCCATAGGTGCATCTGCTGAATACCCCATTCCTCCATAAATCTGGATTCCTTCATCCGAACAGAATTGGATGGTATCTGAACCTAATACTTTTACGATAGAACATTCAATTGCATACTCCTCAATTCCTTTGAGGTGTGCCTGTTGATGATCCATTCCTTCCCCTTCTAATCGTAAAATATTCTTTTCAATATCACTTCCTGCACGGTAAGTTGCTGATTCCACCGCAAAAGTTTTTACTGCCATATCAGCTAGTTTATGCTTTATAGCGCCAAATTTAGAAATAGGAATTCCAAACTGAATACGCTCATTAGCATAGTTAGTCGAAAGAGAAATTACTCTTCTACAAGCTTCCAGCACTGCTGCTGAAAGTTTAATTCTTCCCACATTAAGTGCATTCATTGCAATCTTAAATCCGTTTCCCCTGCCTCCTAATAAATTCTCAATAGGTACTTTTACATCATTAAAAAATACTTGACGAGTAGAGGATGAGTTCAATCCTAGTTTACTTTCCTCTTCTCCTAAAGTAATTCCTTCCATACCTTTTTCTAAGATAAATCCAGTAATATTCTTGTCATCTTCAATTCTTGCAAATACAATAAATACATCTGCAAATCCAGCATTCGAAATCCACATTTTTTGCCCTGTGATAAGGTAGTGTTTTCCATCTTCAGTAAGTACAGCTTTAGTTTTTCCTGAGTTAGCATCCGAACCTGCTCCAGGTTCAGTTAAACAGTAACAACCCATCCACTCCCCAGAAGCTAATTTCGGTAAGTACTTTGTTCTTTGTGCATCATCACCATATAATAAGATTGGTAAAGTTCCAATTCCTGTATGGGCGCCAAATGCAGTAGAGAATGACCCGTTTGCACCTGAAATTTTATCACAAATTAATACAGATGTATTGAATGGCATCCCCATTCCCCCGTATTCTGCCGGTACGCTAATTCCTAAAAGGCCTAGTTCTCCAGCCTTTTTCATGCAGTCCTCTGTTAGCTTGTAGTCTTTCTTTTCGAATCGTTCTCTGTGCGGATCTAATTCTTTTTCTACAAATTCTTTAGTTGCTGAAGCCATCATCAATTGATCTTCTCCAAATTCTTCTGGAATAAAAATATCTTTTGCTTCTTGGTCTTTAATTAAAAATTCTCCTCCTTTTATCATGATATTATTTTTTTGTTTCTATTTTATGAATTGCTTTTATTGTTTTTAACATAGAGTCAGGAGTTACAGAAATGGTATCAATTCCTTCTTCTACTAAAAATTGTGCAAAATCTGGGTAGTCTGACGGACCTTGACCACAAATTCCAACTTTTGTTTTTGTCTTTTTTGCTACTTTTATAAGGTTAGAAATTGAGCGTTTTACTGCCGGATTTCTTTCGTCATAAATATGTGCTACTAATGATGAATCTCTGTCCAGTCCTAAAGTTAACTGTGTTAAATCATTTGAACCAATTGAGAAACCATCAATATGCTCTGAAAATTCTTCTGCCATTAAAATGTTAGATGGTAATTCTGCCATAAGGTAAACTTGCAGTCCATCTTTTCCTCTTTCTAATCCGTACTTTTTCATCACTTTATACACCTTGAGTAACTCCTCAACTGTCCTACAAAAAGGAATCATAATGGTTACATTGTTAAGTCCCATTTTTTCTCTTACTCTTTTAAGGGCTTTACATTCCATTCCGAAAGCATATTCGTATTGCTCGGAATAATATCGAGAAGCACCTCTCCATCCAATCATAGGGTTTTCTTCTTTTGGCTCAAAATAACTTCCTCCCAATAAATTGTAATATTCGTTCGATTTAAAATCGGACATCCTTACAATAGCTTGTTTAGGGTAAAAGGCGGATGCAATCTTGGCTACTCCATAAGAAAGTCTTTTTATGAAAAAAGTTTCTTCATCTTTAAACCCTCTTATCAGTACTCTTATCTTTTCTGATAATTCTTCATCTTCTAATTCTCTGTGTTTTAATAACGCTAAAGGATGTGCTTGTATGTAATTGTTTATGATGAATTCCTCTCTTGCCAGACCAACTCCTGCATTTGGTATTTGTGCAAATTTGAAAGCCAAATCAGGAGAAGCTACATTCAGCATAATTGGTGTTTTTGTAGTTGGAAGGTTATCCAATTTTGTTTTCTTCAATTTGAATGGAACAATTCCTTCATATACTTTTCCTACATCTCCTTCTGCACAGGAAACAGTAAATTCTTCTCCATTAAAAAGGACTTCAGTGCCATTCTCTGTCCCTACAATTGCAGGCACTCCCATCTCACGAGCTACAATTGCAGCATGACAAGTTCTTCCTCCTTTATTGGTGATAATAGCAGAAGCTTTTTTCATGATTGGTTCCCAATCCGGATCTGTCATTTCAGTAACTAAAATATCTCCTTCCTTAAAGTCAGCTCCATCAAAAGTTCCATCTCTACCATCTAAGGAATACATTTTCTGCACTTTTCCTTGTCCGATTTTATCTCCTACTGCAATTCCTGTTAATCGTACTGTTGTATCTTGTGTATTGTCAATTAAATATTCAACTAAATCATTATCTTTTTTTCTAGAGTGAATTGTTTCAGGACGAGCCTGAACGATAAATAACTCTTTTGAAAGTCCGTCCACAGCCCATTCTGTATCCATTGGGCACCAATGTCCTTTTAGCTTGGTGTAGTAGTCCTCAATAATGCAAACCCACTTTGCTAATTGAAGCGCTTGCTCATCCGAGATACAAAATTGATCTTGTTGAGTATTTCCAACATGTACGGTTTTCACCAATTGACCTGGGTCAGTAGAATAAATCATTTTAGTCTCTTTCTTCCCCATTTTCTTTTCAATGATGGATTCAAAACCATCTTTTAAAGTAGGTTTGAAGATCAAAAACTCATCAGGAGAAACTGTTCCTTGCACTACACTTTCGCCTAATCCGTATGAACCATTAACTAAAACTACATCTTTAAAACCACTTTCTGTATCTAATGAAAAAGCAACTCCTGAAGAAGCTAAATCTGAACGCACCATTTTTTGTACACAAACAGAAAGTCCTACATCAAAATGATCAAAACCAAAATTATCTCTGTAAGAAATTGCTCTGTCAGTAAATAAGGATGCAAAACAATTCCTGACTGAAGTTAGAATTTGTTCCGGCCCTCTTACATTTAAATAGGTTTCTTGTTGTCCTGCAAAAGAGGCGTCTGGTAAATCCTCAGCTGTTGCTGATGAACGTACGGCTACATCAGTAATATCGGAGCCATATTCCTGAGAAAGTTGTGTATATCGTTTTTGAATTTCTAGTTTTAAATCTTCTGGCCATTGTCCATTTCTTATAAGCTCTCTTATCTCTAATCCTGTTTTTCTTAATGAAACTAAATCATCTATCTTCATTCCTTTAACTAAAGAACGAATAGTCTTGTCCAGTTTGTTAAAACTGATAAACTCCCAATAAGCATCAACTGTAAGGGCAAATCCGCCAGGAATATTTACTCCTAATCCTCCTAGGTTTTGAATCATTTCTCCTAGAGAAGCGTTTTTACCTCCTACTAATTCAAGGTCGCTTAATCGAACTTCTGATAAATCTACAATGTACTTAGTTTTCATGTTTTGTTTTTGTGGGTTTTGATTAGTAAGTAATTATTGAGATTCTAATTTAAAGTATTTCAAATACTCCGGCTGCACCTTGTCCTGCACCTACGCACATTGTAACCATTCCGTATTTTTGTTCTCTTCTTTTCATTTCGTTTATTAATTGTACAGTAAGTTTTCCTCCAGTACATCCGAGAGGATGTCCTAATGCAATTGCTCCTCCATTTACATTTACAATGTCTGGGTTTAATCCTAATTCACGAATAACTGCTAAGGATTGAGAAGCAAAAGCTTCATTCAATTCAAATTGTTCAATGTCTTCTAATTTTAATCCAGCTTTTTCTAGAGCCATTGGTATTGCCTTAACAGGACCTATTCCCATGTGTTTTGGTTCTACACCTGCTACTGAATAACTCAATAGTTTCGCAATAGGTTTTACTCCTAATTCATTTACCATTTTTTCTGACATTAATAGAACAAAGGCTGCTCCATCAGAAGTTTGTGATGCATTGGCTGCAGTTACCGTTCCTTCTTGTGCAAATACAGTTCTTAGTCTTGCTAATGCTTCAGCTGAACCTCCTTTTCTTGGTCCCTCATCTGTATCAACTATGTATTCTCTTTCTTGTCTTTTTTCGTTTTTATCTAAGTAAGTTTCCTTTACTGTAATGGGTACTATACCACTTTTAAAATATCCTTTCTCAATTGCATTTAATGCTTTTTGATGAGAGTTAAAAGCAAATTCATCTTGATCTTTTCTGCTAATATTCCATTTATCGGCAACTGCCTCAGCAGTAAGTCCCATATTCCAGTACCAATCAGAATTGTCTTTTGCTACATCATAGTTAGGTATAATTCTCCAACCACCAAATGGGATAGGGGACATGCACTCCACACCACCTGCGATAATGCATTCGGCCATGCCACTTTGTATTTTTGCATTGGCAATTGCAATAGTTTCTAATCCTGATGAACAATACCTATTTACGGTCATTCCTGGAACTTTTATGGAGTCTAATCCCATTAAGGAAATCATTCTACCAATGTTTAATCCTTGTTCTGCTTCAGGGGTTGCGTTTCCACAAATTACATCATCAATTCTGTCTTTATCTAATTCAGGAACGGAGGCTACTAAATGTTTAATTACATCTGCTGCCAAGTCATCAGGTCTTGTGAATTTAAAAACTCCTTTTCCTGATTTTCCTACTGCTGACCTGTATCCTGCTACTATATATGCTTTATTCATAATTTTAATTTCTTAATGGTTTACCTTTCTTTAACATGTGTTCTATTCTTTCCAAAGTTTTTCTTTCACCACATAATGATAAAAAGGCTTCTCTTTCAAGGTCTAATAAATATTGCTCAGAAACTAAAGTAGGTGCTGATAAATCTCCTCCACAAATTGCGTAAGCTAATTTTTCTGACATTAATTTTTCATGTTTTGTAATGTATCCTCCTGCATGCATGGAATGTGCTCCAACCATAAACATACCTAACCCTGCTTTTCCTAAAGCTTTTATTTTTTCAGGAACAGGTTGAGTATATCCTTGGTTTGCTAAGTTTAAGGCTGCTGCTTTTGCATCCGTAATAAGATTATTAAATCCTACTGTTACTTTATCTCTATTCTTTAGTAATAAATCTAACTCTATGGCTTCCTGTGCTGAGGTAGCTACTTTTGCCAATCCTATATTTAAGTACCTTTCTTTTAAAGTAGGTAATTCTATATCTCCTGAAAAGTAAGCTTTTGAAGCTCTTCTGGCCATTTCTTTTGTTCCACCACCACCAGGGATAACACCAACTCCCATTTCAACTAAACCAATATAAGTTTCTGCTGAAGCTTGTACATGATCGGCATGTAAAGCAATTTCACACCCTCCACCTAAAGTCATTCCGTGTGTAGCTACTACAACAGGGATTGAAGAGTTTCTGATTCTTCCAGTTGTATTTTGGAAAGCACGAACTGCAAAGTCAATTTCTTCATATTCTTGTTCAATTGCCATCATAAATATCATAGCAATATTTGCGCCAACTGAAAAATTAGTTCCTTGGTTGGCTATTACTAATCCTTTGTGATTTTTTTCTGCAATCTCAATGGATTTTTGAATTCCTTCTAATACTTCTCCACCAATAGAATTCATTTTTGTTCTCCATTCTAAGTTCACAATCCCATCTCCAATATCCGTAAGGTTACATCCTGAATTACTCCATATGGTATTGTTCTCACGAATGTGATCTAACACAATAAAGTTTTCCATTCCGGCCACTTTCTCTTTCTCTTTTGCTGGAATATTATAATAGTTTAAAGTGCCGTTTTCAGTTGTGTAGAATGAAGTGTTTCCTGATTTCACCATCTCATATACCCAATCGGCTGCTTTGTATCCTGCTACTTCCATTTTGGATAATGTTTTTTCAACATCTAAAGCATCCCACATTTGGAAAGGACCAACCTCCCAACCAAAACCTGCACAAAGTGCTCTATCAATTTTGTAAAGGTCATCTGTTATTTCAGGGATTCTATGCGATACATAAGCAAAGGAAGAGTAGAATGATTTACGGTAAAACTCTCCTGCTTTATCTTTTCCTTTTACAAGAATTTGTATTCTTTTTAATAAATCATCTTCTTGTTTTGCTGCTGCAATAGTTGCGAATTTAGCTCTTTGTTTCGGAGCGTATTCTAAAGTCTTTAAATTAAGCGCTTCAATAATTCTTTTCCCTTTTTCATCTTTCGATTTTTTGTAAAAACCTTGCTTAGTTTTATCTCCTAACCATTTGTTCTCACTCATCTTATTAATGAAATCAGGAAGTTTAAAATTCCCTCTCATTTCATCATTAGGACAATTTTCATACACCCCATTTGCAACATGAATTAAAGTATCTAAACCTACTAAATCGCAAGTACGGAAAGTTGCTGATTTTGGTCGGCCTATAATTGGACCACTTAAAGAATCCACTTCTTCTACTGTTAAATCTAACTCGTCAACTAAATGAAAAAGAGACATTATATTAGCAACCCCAATTCTATTAGCAATAAATGCTGGAGTATCTTTACAGAGTACCATGTCTTTTCCAAGAAATTTATCTCCATAATTCATTAAGAAATCAGTAACTTCTGAGTCCGTCTTTGAGGTCGGAATAATTTCCAATAACTTCAAATATCTTGGAGGATTGAAAAAGTGAGTTCCACAGAAATGAGCTTTAAAATCATCACTTCTACCATCAATCATACTTTCAATAGGAATCCCAGAAGTATTGGAAGATATTAAAGTTCCGTTTGTTCTGAATTTTTCTATTTTTTCAAAAACCTGTTTTTTAATGTCAAGTCTTTCCACAACTACTTCAATAATCCAGTCAACATCTGCAATTTTATGCAAATCGTCATCCAAATTTCCTGTAGTAATTCTGCTTACAAACTCTTTGCTGTAAATAGGAGAGGGTTTGCTTTTTAAGGTGCTTTTTAAAGCATCATTTACAATGGAGTTTCTTATTTTCTTGTCTTTTAATTGTTCTTCTGTTAAGTCAAAAGGAATAATATCCAAGAGTAAAACCTCTACTCCAATATTTGCGAAATGGCAGGCTATTCTCGATCCCATAATTCCGGAACCGACAACAGCTACCTTATTAATGTGTCTATTTGTTTTCATCTATAATTTTATTTATCTTTTTTAGTATTGCAAAGAAGGTATCCATTTCTTCTTTTTCAAAGTGTGATTGTATTGTTTCATTAAATTCTATTACTACTCCTTTTGCTACTTCACGCCAATCCATACCTAGTGGTGTTAAGTGGATAACAGATTTTCGCTTATCGTTTGGATCATCCTTTCTTTCAATAACTCCTGCATCTTCTAGCTTGTTTATTGAGCGTGATAAGGAAGTAGCCTCCATTCCCATGTTTGGGCCTAGTTGTGTTGATGGGGTTCCGTCAGTAATGTCAATATTCAATATAATCATCCCTAATGCCATACTTGCCATATATTCTGTGGCAGTTCTGTTGTACATTTTGGTGATGTTATACCAAGTTCTTCTTATGTTGTAATCTATAGTTTCTTCTTGTTCCATATTGAATTTTTGAGGTTACGAATATATAAAAAATACTATGCGTGCATAATAAAAAAGTAAATTTATTATGCACGCATATTAAATAAATAAAAAAAAGTGTACTTTTATCAAAACGAATTAAGAAAATCAATGAACTATTTATCACCTTTAGAAATGCTCTATAAATGGGAGCAAGAAAAACCAAACGAAATATATTTAAGTCAGCCAATAGAAGGAGTTTGGCATAATTGGACTTGGAAAGAGGTTGCAGCGGAAGTTAGAAAAATGGCATCCTATTTAGTGTCTTTAAATTTACCAGAACAAAGCAAAGTAGGAATTCTTTCTAAGAATTGTACGCATTGGATAATGAGTGATTTAGCTATAATGATGTCAGGACACATTTCAGTTCCTTTGTATCCTAATTTAGGTTCAGATACGTTAAATAAAATTTTAGTTCATTCTGAAACTAAAGTGTTATTTGTGGGTAAATTAGATAATTTTTCGACAATGCAAGCTGGAATTCCTGAAGATATGCCTTGCATTACCTATCCTTTTTATAGTGAAAATTACCCAAAATGGGATGATTTGACAAAAAATACAACACCACTTTCTGATAATGTGGTAAGAGGAGAAAATGAATTGGCTACTATTATTTATACTTCAGGAACTACAGGTGACCCTAAAGGTGTAATGCATAAATTTTACAACTTTTCATTTGCAACAACAAATGCTGTAAATGCTTTGCCATTCAACAATGATTCATTCTTTTCTTACTTGCCATTATGTCATATTGCTGAACGTTTGTTAGTGATGATGGGAAGTTTATATACTGGAGGGAAAGTATCTTTTGCTGAAAGTTTAGAAACCTTTGCAGCAAATTTATCAGAGGCATCTCCTACAGTGTTTTTAGGAGTTCCTAGAATTTGGACTAAGTTTCAACAAGGAATATTGGGGAAATTACCGCAAAAGAAACTCAATATATTGTTGAGTATTCCTCTTGTTTCAACTTTAATTAAAAAGAAAATTAAAAAGGGATTGGGCTTAAGTAAAGCGAGAAATATCTTTACGGGTGCAGCTCCAACACCTGTAGCGATAATTAAGTGGTTTGAAAAATTAGATATTAAAATCCAAGAAGCTTATGCTATGACAGAAAACACTTGTTATTCTCATGTGAGTTTTAAAGGAAAAATTAAAATTGGTTCGGTAGGGCAAGCTTTACCACTTTGTGATGTTAAATTATCAGAAAGAAATGAGATACTGATAAAGCATGATGCGCTTATGGATGGTTATTATAAAGATGAAGTAGAAACGAATAAAACCATAATTGATGGCTGGTTGCATACAGGTGATGAAGGTGAAATTGATGCAAATGGATTTTTAACCATTACTGGTAGAGTTAAGGATATTTTTAAAACGAGTAAAGGAAAATATGTTGCACCTTCTCCTATTGAGATGAAGCTTTCTGCAAATAAAAATTTAGATCAGATTTGTGTAGTTGGGGATGGAATTCCTCAGCCTATTGTTTTGGTTGTACTTTCTGAAAGAGGGAAAGAAAAATCAAAGAAAGATTTAATTGCAAGTTTAGTAAAAACCTTGGAAATAGTTAATCCTAAATTAGACAAGCATGAGAAACTACATAATATAGTGGTAGTTACTGAGGAGTGGACAATAGAAAATAATTTGTTAACGCCAACTATGAAAATTAAGCGTAATGCTATTGAAAAAATTTACAAGAGCAGTTATGCTGATTGGTATGAAGAGGATAGAGTGTTATTCTTGTAATTAATCCTTGTTTAAGTTAAAGGAATAACCTACTAAAAAGTTAAGTTGTGTAAAGGAAAAATGCTGACTTGCTCTATCTGATTTATGTTCAGTTGTTCTGATGTCAGGCATATTAAAAAAGCCTCCTTTCAATTCTGATTGGATGAAAAATCTTTTATAGGATAGATTTAAGGCAACTACAGCATTAAACCCATAGCCTGCCAAATGAAATTCGTCATGTCTTTTATTATTAAATAGGGTGGCATTGGTTCTTGGTAATAAAAAACCAGTTCCTAAACCTTCTGCGATATTTAAATTCCAATTTTTATACTTCACTAAGTTGTCAAATCTTCTGTATTCAAAATTAATATAGTTTAATCCATCAGAATGTTCAAATCTCAGGAATCCATCCTCAATATTAATTGTTTCATTATTATAATCACCATCATAGGGTGTGTCTGAATCTTCAATACTACCCGTTATAGCAACATTTTGATTTTGTTGAACAACATATTTCATATGATCAACCCCTAATGACATAGAGTAATTTTCTTTATGAAAATATTCGATTCTGAAGTTAGTTTGTGGAATGGTAATCCAATGAGGGTGAAAATATATTGCAGGGTCAAATTTTGTTTGCCTGTCCTTAGCAACTACATCTGATAATGTAAAGTCGTAATTATCACCCTTAAAATGAATGTCAGAATTTGAATACCAACCTCTGTTCCAACCCCACAAAACAGTAAGATCTCCTTTTTTATTTCCAGTAATTTTTTGTTGTGCTTGAGTGTTTGTAATAAAAAGTAAACACATAAAAGCTAAAAGTAATTTTTCGAAATTCATTTTAAGTCTTCAGTTTTTTCTTCTTTGCAGCAGGGAAAAGAATATTATTTAAAATAAGGCGATATCCTGGGGAATTAGGGTGTAAGGAAAGGTCAGTCTTTGGATCACCAACTTTGTGCTGATAATCTTCAGGGTCATGCCCCCCGTAAAAAGTCCAAGTACCATTTCCTAATTTTCCATGAATATAACGCGCCTCATTGCTTGCTTTTGTTTCACCCATTATTAGTACATCCGACTTTATATGCTGGTTTTTAAAGGCTGTAGTTTGTCCCATAAAACCTTTAATAACTTGCATGTGGTTTTGACATAACATAGTCGGTATAGGATCCCATTTTGCAGAGAAATCAAAAAGAGTGAAAAAATCAATTTTTGGGTTTACTCTCCTAGTTTGTGTGGCATCAATAGAAGAAAATTCATATTGATTAGGGTTTTTTACTAAAGTAAAATCCTTAAAAGCTAATGTCTTACTAAAATCTAGTTTTTCTTCAGCAGAAGGGTCAGCAGCATCACCATCAAACATATGTTGACAAATATCATTTCCGTCAGTAGCTAGTGCAATATCGTAACTATCTGTTGCGCTACACATTGCAAATAGAAATCCGCCAGCCGTTACGAACTCTTTTATTTTTTTTGCGACTGCTAATTTTTCTTCAGAAACTTTATTGTATCCTAGTTTTTTGGCTAGTTTTTCATAAGCGATTTTCTGATCTTTATACCAAGTAGCATTTTTAAAACTGGCATAAAACTTTCCGTATTGTCCTGTAAAGTCCTCATGGTGTAGGTGTAGCCAGTCGTAAAGGGGTAATAAATTTGCTAAAACTTCTTCATCATAAATTACTTCATAAGGAATTTCAGCATAAGTAAGTGCCATGGTTACCGCATCATCCCATGGTTGTTTGTTAGTAGGAGAGTATATAGCAATTTTAGGAACTTTCTCCAAACGGACAACATCTTGATTTACCTCAGGGCTAGCAATGGATTGTAGTATTTGTGTTGATTGTACATCAGCAATTAATTGATAAGAAACGCCTCTTATATTACATTCGTCTTCAATAGCAGCATGTTGTTTTATCATAAAGCTACCACCTTGGTAATTAAGTAGCCAATCTACCTTTACATCTCTTTCAATAGCATAAAAAGCAATTCCATATGCTTTTAGATGATTGCTTTGATTTTCATCCATAGGAATGAAAATATAAGCAGCTTTTGCAGAAAAAATAATACTGCAGAATAGTAAAAATAAACTTAGTTTTTTAACAAGATTAGAATGGAGCATCCTCATTATCTTTATTCATGCTTGATGACATGGATATCATTGAAGAATTATCACCTTCATCATCAAATTCACTGCCATCAAAATAATCAAGATCAGAGAATTTCGCAAAATCTCCAGTAAACTTCAAACGGACATTAGCCAAAGAACCATTTCTGTGTTTTGCAATAATTATCTCTCCTTGACCTCTGGAATCATCTCCATTATCCCATTCATAAATTTTATAGTATTCAGGGCGGTAAATGAAAGTTACAATATCGGCATCTTGCTCAATTGCTCCTGATTCCCTTAGGTCAGAAAGCATAGGTCGTTTACTTCCGACCCCAGTACGACTTTCCACCCCTCTGTTTACTTGAGATAGGGCTACAACAGGAATTTTCAATTCCTTGGCAATTCCTTTAAGTGAACGAGAAATTGTAGAGATTTCTTGCTCTCTATTCCCTGCATTTCCTCCTGCACTCATTAGTTGTAGGTAGTCAATCATGATGATTCCTACTCCATTGTTTTTCACTAGCCTTCTTGCTTTTGCTCTTAGTTCAAAAACCGTAAGCCCTGGTGTATCATCAATATAGATAGGTGCTTCTGATAAGTGTTTTATTTTTTCGTGTAACTGTACCATTTCATGGTCAGCCAAATCACCTCTACGTAATTTACTTGCTCCTAATTCTGCTTCACTGGCAATCAAACGATTTACCAATTGTTCAGCTGACATCTCCAAAGAGAAGAATCCGATAGGGGTGTTATGATCAACTGCAACATTCCTTGCCATAGTTAAAGCAAAGGCTGTTTTACCCATACCTGGTCTAGCAGCAACAATTATTAAATCAGATTTTTGCCAACCTGAAGTAATTCTATCTAAGTTTGAGAAACCTGAAGGAACTCCACTTAAACCATCTTCCTTGTTTCTTAAGACTTCAATACTTTCAAGAGCACCCTTAATCAAGGTACTCATTTTGTCATAACTTTTTCTAAGCGTACCTTCTGTAACAGTAAATAGTTTTTCCTCAGCAGTATTTAGTAAATCAAAAATATCTACAGAATCGTTAAAAGCATCACCAATAATATTATTAGAGATGCTAATAAGTGAACGCTTAATGAATTTTTCAGCAATAATACGTGCATGAAATTCAGTATTAGAAGAAGAAGCTACATTATTTGTTAACTCAGAAATATAGGCTAGACCTCCAATAAATTCTAATTCTTCCATACGTTTCAATTCTTCTGAAACAGTAAGGATATCAACAGGTTGCGTGTGATTAAATAGGTTTACAATCGCCTCAAATATTCTTTGATGTTCGGCTTTATAAAAATACTCCGCTTGAAGTGAGTCAATCGCATCCGATAAGGATTCGTTATCAATCATTAAAGCACCTAAAACAGCTTGCTCTAATTCAATTGCTTGAGGTTGCAATTTTCCATCAATCTTTGCAGTTGTGGTTGCCTTTAATGTTCTTTGTCCTACTTTTTTCGCCATCTAATTATTCGTTTACTACTCCCATATTGGAGAATTTTTCCATTCGGTTATGTACTAAAGTATCTTTTTCAATATCAATAAATTCCTTAATTGCTTTACTAATTGATTTCTTAACTATTTTAAAGGTTTCCTCAGGGAAAGTATGTGCTCCTCCTAAAGGTTCTTTAATAATTTCGTCAACCAAACCAATTCCCTTCATATTAGTTGCTGTTAGTTTTAAAGCATCAGCAGCAGTTTCCTTATGGTCCCAATTCCCCCAAAGGATAGTGGAACAGTTTTCAGGAGAAATAACTGAATACCAAGCATTATTTAACATGAGTATCTTGTCCCCAACCCCTATTCCTAAAGCACCACCTGAAGCTCCTTCACCAATGATAACCACAATAATTGGAACTTCTAATTTTGTCATTTCAAGTATGTTACGGGCAATAGCCTCTCCTTGTCCTCTTTCCTCAGCTTCCAAACCTGGAAAAGCACCAGGAGTGTCAATTAAACAAACGACAGGTTTACCAAATTTTTCGGCCATTTTCATAAGCCTTAATGCTTTTCGGTATCCTTCAGGATTAGCCATTCCAAAGTTACGGAATTGTCTTTGTTTAGTGTTTCTTCCTTTCTGTTGCCCAATAAACATAACAGATTGTTTGCCGATTGTACCCCAACCACCAACCATAGCTTTGTCATCTTTCACTCCTCTATCACCATGTAATTCTATAAAATCACCACCCGAAAGTGCTTCAATATAATCCAAAGTATAAGGTCTTTGAGGGTGTCGTGATAATTGTACTTTTTCCCATGAAGTTAAACTTCCATAGATTTCTTTTCTAGTACTTTCAACTTTTGACTCAATATCGGAAACTGTTTTGCTAACATCAACAGAACCATCAGTACCTAGTTCTTTGGCTTTTTCAAGCTTAATAATTAGTTCTTCAATTGGTTTTTCAAACGCTAAATAATCCATAGTAGTTTTATTTAAAAAGGAGAACAAAGTTAAATAAAATGATTTGTGGAGGCCTATAAAATTTGAGTTGATTATTTTTGTTGTTGAAAACTAAGAGTTATCATGATAGTATACCCTAATGCTAAAATAAATATTGGCCTAAATGTGCTTGAAAAACAAGCTGATGGCTATCATAAATTGTCTTCTGTTTTTTATCCTGTGAATGAGTTATGCGATATGTTAGAAATCCTTCCTGCTAAGCATTTTTCTTTTTCTAGTTCTGGAATAGCAATACCGGGTGATAGTAACATTTGTATTAAAGCCTTTGAATTGTTAAAAGCAGATTTTGAAATTGAAAATGTAACAATGCATTTGCACAAGCAAATTCCTATTGGGGCTGGTTTAGGTGGCGGTTCAGCTGATGGTGCTTTTGCTTTAAAAGCTCTGAATGAACTTTTTAAATTGGAATTAAGCATTATAGAATTAGAAAACTACGCTCTGCAGTTAGGAGCTGATTGTCCGTTTTTTATTGAAAATTCCCCAAAATATATAACGGGAATAGGCGAAAAAATGATGAATATTAATCTGGATTCATCCCCTTTTAAATTGAAATTTATTTTTCCTGAATTGCATATTTCTACTACTGAGGCTTATGAAGGTGTTATTCCAAATTGGTCAGAAACAAACCTGTTGGATTTAGTAAAGCAACCTATTGAAAATTGGAAATCAATAGTGAAAAATGATTTTGAGATTTCTGCTTTTGAAAAGTATCCTAAACTCAAAAAAATGAAGGAAAAGCTGTATGCTGATGGCGCTATTTATGCAAGCATGACTGGAAGTGGAAGTGTGCTTTATGGTGTATTTACTTAATTCTTTTCCAAGTTCGATTATGAATGTCAGTATATTCAATTGGACCAATTTTTCTATTCCAGATTAAATTGAGTAAGTCAGTGCTATCTTGATGAATTCGTTCAGGATCCCAATCAACCCTGAGATAATTGTCACTATATTGTTCTCCGTTTATTAAGAAAGTTTTATCATAAGGCTTTCCTAGGTCAGTAAATGATTCTGAAAGAAACCAATGACTATAGAGTAGATTTACACAAATTTTGGAAGAATCTGAAGGTTCCCCTTTCCCGTAAATAATAATTAAAGCTATTTTGTGCTCTTTATTGTCAGGATAGTAGAAGTTTAATGAGGCATTTTGAGATATGTAAAACATGTTAATTCCTAAGAATTGGTCTGTATCATAAAATTCTTTTTCTGAAATAATAAGGGTATCACAGTTAGTTATATCACAACAAAAAATAAGAGTATCTCCTACTTCAGCAATATTAATAAATTCAATTTGTTCATCAGATAAAGGAAGTTTACAACAAGTAAAAATTGATAGTAAACTTAATATAAGAATTGCTTTTTTCATATTTACAATAATACAAAAAAATCCCCGCCAATTTAGCAGGGATTTATTTTTTGAATTTGTGATTTTTAAATTAATTAGCCATTCATAGTTACCAAAAACTCAGTATTGTCTTTTGTTTTCTGTAATCTATCTTTCATAAATTCAATTGCTTCAATAGGGTTCATATCCGCTAAGTAATTTCTAAGTACCCAAATTCTTTGTATGTGTTCCTTATCTAATAATAAATCCTCACGCCTAGTAGAAGAAGAAACTAAATCAACAGCAGGATAAATCCTTCTATTGGCAATTTTTCTATCTAATTGCAGCTCCATATTACCAGTACCTTTAAATTCTTCAAAGATTACTTCATCCATTTTACTTCCTGTTTCCGTAAGAGCAGTTGCTAAAATAGTTAACGATCCTCCTTTTTCAATTTTACGAGCTGCACCAAAGAAACGCTTTGGTTTGTGAAGTGCATTTGCATCAACACCACCACTCAATATTTTTCCTGAAGCAGGTTGTACTGTGTTGTATGCTCTTGCTAAACGCGTAATTGAATCTAAAAGGATTACGACATCATGTCCGCACTCTACCATTCTTTTGGCTTTCTCTAATACAATATCAGCTACCTTTACATGTCTACTTGCTGGTTCGTCAAAGGTAGAAGCAATTACTTCAGCATTTACGCTTCTTTCCATATCCGTAACCTCCTCAGGACGCTCATCAATCAATAATATAATCATGTAAACCTCAGGATGATTATCAGCAATTGCATTCGCAATATCTTTTAATAATACCGTTTTACCTGTTTTAGGTTGCGCTACAATTAAACCTCTTTGTCCTTTTCCTATTGGCGTAAAAATGTCTAACATTCTTATGGAAACACTGTTGTGTCCTTTTCCTAAAAGATTGAATTTTTCATAAGGGAAAAGCGGAGTTAAATGGTGGAAAGGAATCCTGTCTCTAACAATTCCTGGATCGCGCCCATTAATGCTTTCAACTTGTATTAAAGGGAAATATTTTTCACCAGTTTTTGGTGGACGAACTGTTCCTTTAATTGTGTCACCCGTTTTTAAACCGAATAACTTAATTTGTGAATGCGAAACATACACATCATCAGGTGATGACAAGTAATGATAGTCGCTTGAACGCATAAAACCGTATCCATCAGGCATAATTTCAATTACCCCTTCAGTATTAATTATACCATCAAAGTTATAATCGTATTTTGATGGGGGAGTGTTGCTATTTGATTGGTTTTTATTGTTGTTATGTTTTGGTTTTGGATGAGAACTTACTTGCTCATTTTCCTTCTTTTGATGATTGTGCACAGGTTTCTTTGGTGCATTTTGATCCTCATTATTTTTCTGATGATTGTGAACAGGCTTTTTAGGTCCGTTTTTCTCATCATCTTTCTTTGGATGATTGTGCACAGGTTTCTTTGGTGCATTTTGATCCTCATTATTTTTCTGATGGTTATGAACAGGCTTTTTAGGCGCATTTTTCTGTTCATTTCCTTTAGGAATTGGCTGAGGTTTTTTTGTTTCAACAGCTTGCTTGTCGTTTGCATGTGGAACTTTAGTTTTTATCTCAGTATTTTCAGGTTTTTTAGGTCCTTTTTTCTCCGGCGTATTTGTTCTCGTTCTTTGCTTTTTCTCAAGTACTGGTGCAGTTTTAGGTTGTGCGTTTTCTGCTTGATGATCTAAAATGGCATATGCCAAGTCTTCTTTCTTTAATTTCTCAAACTTTTTGAGGTTTAATTCTGTTGCAATTGCTTTTAAATCAGCAACTTTTTTTGCGTTTAATTCTTCTAATTTGTACATAAATATTTTTTAATATAATAATCTTTAATTCGGTTATAGCTGTGAATTCTAAAGATGTGTTTTAAGGGGGTCTTTCTTAGATAAGTTCTGCAATGATACAAATTTTTTAAGAATTGCACAAATTCTACAATTTTAATTAGTTTTGCAACAAATACTTACAACTATGATTCAAAGAGTCCAATCCCTTTTCTTTTTCTTTTCAGCTATTTGTTCAATTACTATTGTGTATACATTTCCTGTGTTGCAAAACGAAACGACAAGCTTCTTGTTAAAGGAGCATTTTGCTGATGCACGCTTGTTTGTATTCTTGTCAGCTGCTTTATCCCTTTTTGCAATTTTTCAATTCAAGAATAGAAAAGTACAACAACTAATTGCTTCTGTTGCTAGGTTAATGATAACCATTGCTTTTTTCTTAATCGTATTTTTACACAGAAATGAAGAGGTGTTTGGTATTGGGATTATACTTTTAGTTGTACCGTTTATTGCTTTAATTGCTGCTAATTTTTTTATTAAGAAAGATGAAAAATTAGTGAAGTCAGCAGACAGAATTCGTTAAGATTTAGAGTTGTATTTTACTCCTAGGAAACTCTACTACTCGTAAATCTTTTATTTCTTTTCCATCAATACTAAAGCAAAGTATCGTTTTTACTGTATGTATTCCAAAATCACCAATTGCTCCCGGGTTCATATGTAGAAGTTTGTATTTCTTATCATACATTACTTTTAAGATGTGTGAATGTCCACAAATAAATAAATCAGGATTAGCTTGTTCAATTATAGGTAGTATTTTTTTATCATACCTACCTGGATAACCACCTATATGAGTCATCATTACATTTACCTTTTCACATTTAAAATATAAGTTTCCCTTAAATTCTGTACGGATTATGTTATCATCAATATTACCATACACAACTCGAATTGGGGCAAAGGTTTTTAAAGTGTCAGTAACGGAAAGTGAACCAATATCTCCAGCATGCCATATTTCATCAGCTTTTTCAAAATGAGGAGTAAAACGCTCATCTAAAGTATGGTGAGTGTCAGAAAGTAGAACTATGTTTTTCATTATTTTATAAGAGTAACATTTCCTGTATAGATGAAGGGTTTGTCTTTAAAATCACTAACTAATATTGTGTAAGAGTAAGTTCCATTTTGCACTGTTTTGTTATTTAGCTTTCCATCCCATATTCCATTTTTTTCTTTAAAAATAAGTTCTCCCCATCTATTAAAAATAGTCATTATGTACTCTTTTTGACCAATAATTTCTAATTTGAAGACATCATTATGTCCATCATTATCTGGTGTAAATGCTGATGGGATAAAGATTTGATATACAGGGTTAATAATAAGTGTTGCTTTGGCAGTATCACTACAGTTAAATTGATTTCTTACTACATAAATCACATCATAAGTACCCGTATCAGTATAAGTGTGCCAGAATTCTAATTCATCTGTAAGAGTTGTTCCATCTCCTAAATTCCATTTTGTATTTTCAATATTTTCACTTTCACCTACAAAGAAAATAGTAGGATTGTCAATGTCAGCTGGTTGCGGGCTAAATGAAAATTCAGCAATAGGATTAGGATTAATATTTATTATTTTTTCAATTGAATTGCTGCAATTATTAATAATATCAGTGTATTCATATCGAATAGTGTAAGCTCCATTTTCTAGATTTTCAACATCAAAGAAGTTTGTGAATTCATCATCAATAAAATAATCTCCTCCTGTTGGTGTTCCTTTATTTAGGGTAAAGGAAGGAGTTCCTTCGCAAACATCATCTTGATTAATTCCTAGATTAGGTATTTGATTTACGATTATATCTAAAAGTTGATTTATATCACTTGAACATCCATTATTATCTGTAACTGAAATTATTTGTATTTGATTACTGAATTTAGGGATAATATAAAAAGGTATCCCTTCTGGAATTAAAACCCCCGATGAGTCAATGATAAATGATTTTTGGATTGAGTCATTAAACTCTACCCTATAATAATTGTAAATAGGATTGATAAGTTCTATTAAAAATGAAATAGAATCATTGCGGCATATCTCATTATTAGCTTGAAAGTTAACTATAAGTTTATCCGGTTCACTAACGCTAACTGTACTGTCTAACGTACATCCAATAGAGTCAGTAATTGTAAAGCTATAGTCTCCAGGAGGAAGTGAATTGATGTTTTGAGTAATAGCTCCATTATCCCAATTAAAAGTTAGTGGACTAATTCCTCCACTAGGATATAAATTAATTGCTCCATTATTCATCCCAAAGCAATCAATGTCTGTAATGTTAATATTTGTTGTAATTTCAAAAGCTCCAGAGATTATTATTAAATTAAGCGTAACAATACTATCACAACCATTAACGGTATTTAGTGTTCGTATGTATGTTCCACTCATATTGTAGTTTATGCCATCCCAATAGTAGCTATAACATTCTGATATCGAGAAGCTAGAAGATGTGCTATTATTAATAATTAGGTTTAATGTAGCTACATTATTACAGCCAGCTACATTAATGCTAGTGTAGTTTGCTGTATTGTTAGAAGAAGTGTAAGTTATTCCATCTAGCCAAGTATAAGAATCACAATGCATTCCTACATTATCTGTTGATGTAGTACTATTATTAATTGTTAAATTTAATGTTGCTAAATTAGTACAACCAACTGCATTAGTGCTAGTAAAGGTTGCTGTATTGTTAGAAGTAGTATAAGTTACTCCATCTGTCCAAGTATAGGAATCACAATGTGTTCCTACATTATCTATTGATGTAGTACTATTATTAATTGTTAAATTTAATGTTGCTACATTATCACAGCCTAATGAATTAGTAGTTGTCCATGTTGCTGTATTGTTAGACACAGAATAAGTATTTCCATCAAGCCAAGTATAAGTATCACAAGCTACTTGAATGTCGGTTGATGTAGTGCTATTGCTAATAGTAAGATTTAGGGTGGCTACATTATCACAACCAGCTGTATTAGTGCTAGTATAGGTTGCTGTATTGTTAGAAGTAGTGTAAGTTACTCCATCTAACCAAGTATATGTATAGCAATGCGTCCCTGCATTATCTACAGATGTAGTGCTATTATTAATTGTAAGATTTAATGTTACTACATCATTACAACCTGCTGCATTGGTAGTTGTAAGGGTTGCTGTATTGTTAGATACAGTATAAGTCACTCCATCTATCCAAGTATAAGTATCACAATGCGTTCCTACATTGTCTACAGATGAAGTACTATTATTAATAGTAAGGTTTAATGTTGCTACATTATCACAACCAGCTGCATTAGTACTAGTATAGGTTGCTGTATTGTTAGATGAAGTGTAAGTCACTCCATCAAGCCATGTATAAGTATCACAGTGCGTTCCTACATTATCAACAGATGAAGTACTATTATTAATAGTAAGGTTTAATGTTGCTACATTATCACATCCAGCTGCATTAGTGCTAGTATATGTTGCTGTATTGTTAGATGAAGTGTAAGTCACTCCATCTAGCCAAGTATAAGAATCACAATGTGTTCCTGCATTATCTACTGATGAAGTACTATTATTAATAGTAAGGTTTAATATTGCTACATTATCACAACCAGCTGCATTTGTGCTAGTATAGGTTGCTGTATTGTTAGATACACTATAAGTCACTCCATCTAACCAAGTATAAGTATCGCAATGTGCTTGAATATCAGTTGATGTAGTACTATTATTAATAGTAAGGTCTAATGTTGCGATATTGTCACAACCTGTTGTTGCATTTAGACTTGTAAAGGTTGCTGTATTATTTGATGTCGTATAAGTTACTCCATCTAACCAAGTATATGAATCACAATGTGCTTGGGTATCATTTGATGTAGTACTTGGGATAACTGTGATAGTTATCATATCGCTACTTGAACAACCACTTATGTCAATGCCAGTTACTGTATAAGTTGTAGTTACAGTTGGGTAGATAGGCATACCGTTAGTTACATTATTATTCCAACTATATGTTACGCCTAATGTGCCATTTCCCGCTAATGTTGTAGGATAGCCTTCACAGACAGTGTTGTTAGTAGCAGAAGCTGTTGTAGTTGGTAAAGAAACTGTTGAAGTTATAATTACAGGAGGACTATCAGTAATACATCCAGTTGTATTGTCGGTTACCGTACAAATATAAGATCCTGCAATTAAGCCAGTAGCTGTTGCAGTTGTTTGAATTGGAGTGCTGTTCCATGTATAACTATATCCTGAAATAGACAATACATTTGGAGTGATTGTAGCGGTACCATTTGGGGATATACATGAAGTTAGTGGTGTACAGGTGTCAGATATATCTACTTCATTTAAATAAATTAGATAAGTTTCACTATTTGAATTAGGTAAAGGACATTCATCATCATTTATCATGATATTGATAGCATATGGCGATCCTGCAATATCAGCAGCAGTAGGAATCCAATTAAAAGTTCCCGTAACAGTATTTGAAGTTAAAGGAGTAGACGGGTTAGTGGTAAATGTAGCGCCATTAGGTAATATAGAATTAATCATTTCTATATTTACAGTAGAAATAGCTTGGATATCAAAACTTAACTGACTGCTTCCATCAACACAAAAAGAGAAGCTATTGTTAGCACTATTTAAAGTAGTAATTGGACCAGAAGTTGCTGTGATTAAAGGATTAGCTGCTCCTGAACAGGCTCTAGACCAAATCTGTATATCTCGGGTTACAAAACCAATATTAGTTCCATTTCTGGATTCAGATACTTTTATTGCAGCAACAGATGTTCCTATACTAGTTGTATTGATACACAAATCACCAGTTATTGGATCACATGTAGTTGTGCCAGTAGGAAAAGGCAGTAAAAAAGTTCCATTTTGGTAACTCATATTATCATTTAACCCTTCATCAGTTTTAGGTTGAGTAAGACTATAACTTAAATCATCAAGATCTGGATCTGTTGCTCCATTATAAAAACAATCTCCTCCAGCGCATAAAAAGCTAATAGGATCTGAAGAGAAAACAGGTGAACTACTAAGGTGTATAGTGTTATCAATATTAGCGACAACACATAGGTCATCAGTGTTATTTCCAGGACCATATGAGGTAGTATTTCGAGTACCTATAGGATTATTCCATATTTTCCATGAGTCTCTATTGGGAAATGTAATGATACCTATATAAGTATATTTCTCATATGCATAAGCTAAACCATAAGAACAAGGGTCTGTTATACTACTGCAAACAGGAGTTATATTTGAAGGAGATCCTGTTAGGCTAAGGTTGGTGGTGTTATATCCCCCATTGTTATTATTAGCCCATTCTTCCCACCTAAGGTTAATAGATGATGGAGCATTAGGGTTTGCATTTTCACAATCGTAATAAAAGTTTAGAGTTATCTCATATTTTAGGACTTCAGCTGTTGTGCAGGTCGTTCCACCAGTAATGCTAAAAGTGTTAATTCCAGGGCCATATCCATTATTTAATGTTCCTGTAGTTGCGCCACTCAGGGTTGAATTACCACTAAGAGAATATGTGTTTCCATTCCATCCATCACCATAGCTGTCATACATTCTAAATTGTAAATTACCCAAACTAGCAGTCGGAATACATACAGTCCCTGAATAAGGAGCTCCACCTGAAGAAAGTATTATTCCAGATGATTGATCATAAATATCCCAAGAAACTTCATTCTGCCATGAACCGCCGCCAACGGTTATGGTAATCTGATTTCCTGTAATGCCTGCAGGAGTACCTATGAATTTATAGTTAATATCCATTCCAGCTGCATGTGAAGCAAAAGCTCCAGTCGAGAATAAAATTGACACGAAAAATATTAGTCCAATTTTATAATTTTTACTAAAGATTAAGGTTTGAGAAAAAAGGAATAGAAATATTTTTTTCATTTCGTAAAAATAATATTATTTATCAGTATATTAATTAATGAAAATAATAAGTCTTATGCGCTCAGTTAATTTATTAGAGTTGTAATTTTTTTGCATATTATCTAATCAAAATTAATGACCCTTGATAAGCTCTTTCTCTTCCATTAAAATCACTAACTAATATAGAGTAAGAATAAGTTCCGTTTTGCACTATATTGTTATTTAGCTTTCCATCCCATATTCCGTTTTCTTCTTGGAAAATAATTTCTCCCCATCTATTTAAAATAGTCATTGTGTACTCTTTTTGACCCATAATTTCTATTTTAAAACTATCAT